>Ga0190367_1000033_pt1 | contig 107411 bp, 107 predicted proteins | sample 4872181011_MG_FD_171838 | JGI IMG/M metagenome (GOLD analysis project Ga0190367, IMG submission 171838) | Hydrothermal vent microbial mat bacterial communities from Southern Trench, Guaymas Basin, Mexico - 4872-18-10-11_MG | ecosystem: Environmental > Aquatic > Marine > Hydrothermal vents >...
AATGGAAGAGAATGTAAGCTTCGTTTTAGTGCTTATTGTTTTCCTCTTTTTAGTTGTCTTAGTATTTCTGCTGCTCTTGCATAGCTTATTTTTCCTTCCTTTATCATTATTTGTGCTACTTTATTAACAAGATCACCTGTTGCTCCAGCCATTATTGCTAGGTTCCTTGCATGTAATTTCATATGCCCCTTCTGTATACCTTCAGTTGCTAACGCCCTTAATGCTGCAAAGTTTTGTGCTAATCCAACAGCCGCCATAATTTCTGCAAGCTCCTTTGCAGTTTTTACACCAAGAATCTTTAATGCTATTTTTGCTATTGGGTGTGTTTTCGTTGCACCACCAACGGTTCCAACAGCAAGAGGCATTTCAAGTACTCCTACAAGATTTCCATCTTCATCTTTCTCCCAAACTGATAGTGGTCGATACCTTCCATCTCTTGCCGCATAAGCATGGGCTCCTGCTTCTATAGCTCTATGATCTTGAGCTGTTGCTAATGCTACAGCTATTATACCATTCATAATACCTTTATTATGAGTTGTAGCGCGATAAGGATCTGCTTCTGCAAATGCTGATGCAGCTACAATACCATCAACTACTTCCTCCCCACCAATATCTTCCTTATATACCTTAACCCATGCCCTCACCATTCTCCTTACAGCAAGGTTTGATATAATTCTTAATAATACCTTACCTCCAGTTATCTTCTCTATGAGTGGAGCTACAGCTTCACACATAGTATTTACAGCATTTGCTCCCATAGCATCTCTTACATCAACAAGTAAATGTACTATTAACATAGGACCTATCCTAGTATTTATAACTCGAGCTTCAATATCCTTAGCTCCGCCACCAAGCTTTACTAAGATAGGATCCTGCTGATTAGCTAAATCTAGTATTTCTTGCTTATGTTCTAAGACTTTCATGCGAGCATAGTATGGATTTAGAAGGTTTATTACCTGTATTTGACCGATCATTATAGGCTCGCTAGCCTTTGCTTTAATACCCCCATCTCTCCTCATAACTCTCGCAGCATTACTGGCAGCAGCTACAACTGATGGTTCTTCAAGGACCATTGGAACTAGATACTCCTTATTATTTATAAGGAAGTTCACTGCAACGGCAAATGGATAAGTCATTCCTCCGATAACGTTTTCTATCATTATATCGGCTATCCTTTCACTTAAATTGCCGAAATTTCTTAATAGTTTAACTTCATCGTCTGTTAGATTCGCAAATTCCTTGACTATTTTTAGTCTCTCATCAATACTTAGTTTATAGAAGCCTGGAAGACGCGATGTCTTAGACATTGTGTTCTCCTCACAAAATATTTATCAATAGCAGAAGTATATTTATTTACACATAAACGATTGACCAGTTAATTTATACTAAAATTTGTTAGTTTGAATAGTTATGATGCGTTGCGTTATTAATTAACTTGTTCATTATTTTTGCTTCTAGTATTGCCTTAACCTTTTCACTATTTAAATAATTCTTTATTGCTTCCCTTATGAGATCAGATCTTGATACTCCTAGAGCTTCTGCTATTTGCTGAAGCTTATCTATTATATCTTCTTCTAGTTTTATTGATATAGTTCTAAGCTTCTTATATGACATTATCTTACCCTATGGTAGAATCACTTCCTCTAAATGGTATGGTGTAGTTGATAACTATTATGTGGTTAATTCTGGTAGTATTAAAGTTTATACTTTAAACGTTTCATGACAAGTCATCACTTCTTTGAGGGAAAGAGTTATATACTTTGTGTGCTATTGCGCGAATTGTGATAATATGAGTTATGAATGGTATGGTTATGGTAAGGGATGGGGGAGAGGTAGAGGAGGACCTCCTGAATGGGCCGGTAGAGGTATGGGGTGGGGCGGAAGAATTCCCGCTCTTAATTTTAAACCTATTAATCCGCCGCCTCCTGGAGCTTTGAGGGTTGCTTGTGGAGTACTAGAGAATAGAGGTATTGATTCTATGATCTCTCCAAGATTTGCTCGAGCACCATTCATGTCCTTTACTGATATTACTAGTGGAAGAATAATATCTTGTATTATTGAACCTAATCCTGCTGCAGAAGCTTCACATGGTGCTGGTATTGCAGTAGCTCAGTGGCTTATATCAAGTGGTGTAAGGGCTGTTCTTGCCGCTAGGCTTGGACCTAATATTTCAAGTGTACTTCAAAGTGCTGGTGTTCATATATACTACGTTAATCCCGGATTAAGGCTCATAGATGCTCTAAGGTATGTTGGTCTTGTTAGATGATGTATCTTGGAGATAGTGATTGCTAGTGGTAAGGGCGGTACGGGTAAGACATTCATAGCCTCAAATTTAGCCTACTACTTGAATGCAAATGTAAATGTAACGGTAGCTGCAGATGCCGATGTTGAAGCACCTGACCTTATTTTAGCTTTAGGCGGTGAAGAAAGAGTACATGAGGTAGTTAAGGTTGGTGGTGCTAGAAAGACACGTATTATGCTAGATAAATGTATTAAGTGCTTTAAATGTAAAGATAGTTGTAGATTTAATGCAGTAACCATCGTTAATGATAAGCCTTTTATAAATGAAGAGCTTTGTGAAGGATGTCTTCTATGTAAACTTCTATGTCCAGCTAATGCTATAGAGGTTTATGATAAAGATATTGGGAAAATATATGTAGTTAAACCTAGATATACGAGTTTACCTGTTGTTTATGGTGATTTAGAGCTTGGTGAAAGAGCTAGCGGCAAATTAGTTTATGAAGTTAAAGAAAAAGCTAAGGAGGTTATGGTAAAGACTAAAGCTAAATATTTGATTGTTGACTCAGCGGCTGGTATAGGCTGTCCTGTTATATCAAGTATAACTGGAAGTGATATAACGCTGATAATAGTTGAACCTTCAATTGCCTCTATTAGTGGCGCTAAAAGAGTACTTAAAATAGCCAGAGAATTAAGGTCCAAACCTTTCGTAATTGTTAATAAATATGATCTTAACTATGATCTTACTAAGAAAATTAATAATGAACTTGATACTGAGATTATAGGTTATATACCATATGATGTAAGCATAGTTGAGGCATATACATCGATGAAACCATACTTAATTTATGAAGGTAAAGGTAAAGCTTATGGTGCATTAATTAAACTTTTAGAAGACCTAATTTCAGTAGTGATATAATGAAAATTATTGGTGTTCTTGGAGGAAAAGGTGGTACAGGTAAAACATTCGTATCTGTAAACTTAGCATTACTTTCTTCGAATAGGGGATATAGGGTTCTCCTAGTTGATGCAGATGTTGATAATCCTTCTACAAAATACTACTTAAGATTCAATATAGAGAAAATTGAAGAAGCTACAATGTTTAAGCCATTGATAGACAAGAATAAGTGTAAGCTATGTCTTACATGTATAAGCTCATGTCCGGAACACGCATTAATATATATACCTTCCAAAGGTATTAGGTTATTTGAGGAAATATGTAATGGCTGTTCATTATGTATGTATATTTGTCCTGAGAAAGCTATAACTGAAGGAGCAAAAGTTTATGGATATATAACCTATGCTAGGACTAATGAAAATCTAGGCATCCTTATTGGTGAAATTAAACCTAGTGAAAGATTTACTATTAATTTAATAGTTAGAGTACTTGATACTACTCTCAAGATGTGTAAAGCATACGATTTGATAATAATTGATTCTCCTCCAGGAATTAATGCTGGTATTTATGAGATTATTAAGACTTCGAATATTCTATTAGCTGTTACTGAACCTACAAGATTAGGACTTAGTGATCTAAAGAAGCTAGTTAATTTAATTCTAAAATACAATAAGAGACCTCTAGTAATACTTAATAAAGCTAATGTAAGGGGAGGCATTAATGAGGAAGTAAAGGATTATGTAAAGAGTTTAGGATTAGATTTTATAGAAATACCATATAGTACTAAGATAGCATTAAAAATAATGAAAGGTGAAACTATAATTGGCAGTAGAGGCTTTGAACTCGTGGAAAAAATATTTGATAAAATACTTGACTTCATTATCAGTGCTAGAAGTTGAGCTTAATATTCTATGGCATTTAATTGTTTTAGCCAATTAATTAAGTTATTGAATGCTAGTATTCTCGATATGGATTTTGAGCCTGGAGGTCCAGGTTTCTTCATGTAGAATGCATTTATTTCGTAGACTGTGCCTGTAAATCCATTATCTAATGCTATTTTACCTAATCTCGCTAAATCTACAAGAAGACCAGCTAAGGCTGGGCTGTCGTTTATTCTTGCTGATATGAATATTTCATCGGACATATTATTGAAGGTATAATATTCTATATGCATTGCCACATACTTTTTATCTCCTATCGGCTCGAGATAGCCTGTTGGTTTTATGAAGTGTGGTGCTTCATACCCTAGTATGTCCCTTACTATGGTGCTCTTTGTTTCTTCCTTCATTAAATTCCTCTCTGGTACGGTTAAGGCTAAGAAGTCAGTATTTCCTCCTATATTGAACTGTACTATGTATTTAACTTTCCTATTTCTTTCAGCTAGATGCTCTAGTAAATCTGCTGTTAGTGGTGTAGCGCCTGTAGCTCCATCATCGCCTAAGATTAAGCCGTGGCATTCTTTAAATAGCTCTATTACTGCTTTATCATTTGCTAAGGGCGTTGGTATTACATTAATGAATGCTACAGGTTTTACCTCTTTTGAATACATTGCTGCTGCATAAGCATATGCATGAGATGCTGTTAATAATGATTTATCATTAGCTTCTATGGCTTCATGTAGAGCATTTGTATCTTCGAATGCTCTACCATATTCTGTAGTTATTACATTTACTATGATGTCCGGTTTAAGTGTTTTCCATTCATCTACTAACATCTCAATTGCTTCTTTTACTGAAACTTCGTCTTCAATTCCTTTAGCTGAAAAAGGTAATCCTATTAGACTACCTAAATGTATTCCTCTTCTAACAACAATGTCCTTAAGTGTTGTGGGTATGGTTAGTTGGTCTCCAATGAGCTTTAATGCTACCTCATATACTGTTTTATTAACCTTAGATTTATCAACATCATATACTCCTACTATATTTACATCTTCAATTCTATAGGGTAGTTTGAATCTAGCTAATGGAACACCATAGGGTTTTACTTCATTTCTTCTTATTTTCTCAAGGCCTACTACATAGTGGGATGCAACCATACCCATACCTAATACAATTACACGTATCATGGTCTATACCTCATAATAGCGGAATTTATATGGTATTTTATGATATAGTCTTGAAGTTTTGGGTGTATGGTTAGATATGCATATAGGACTTGGAGTATATTTACATATTTATGATATGTTTAGTATATGTGAAACTATTTCAGTCCACATAAGGGACTAATTTAACTAAATTAGCTTTTCTCTTTTAAACTTTTTCTTCTAATCTCAACATCTAGAGGATATCTTAGTATTGCAGCTATTTCTCCAAGATTTTTAAGTCTTATCTTTGTGTCATGGACAGTGCTGAATATCTTTATTTCAGCTCCTTGTGCTTCAGCTCTTTTTAATAATTCTTCTACTCTTCTACGTATATGTTCATCTGGGTGCCTTAACATGTCATTTGTTATCATTAACTTCTTCACTGCATTAGCATTTAATGCAAGCTCTACATCCTCCAGACCATAAGCTACATATCTTGGATCTTTAGCTATATAATACATAAATTCTTCAAGCAGAGTTTCTTCAACTACTAGGTCATGGTCTCTTAGAACTTCAATTAACTTGCCTCTCTTTAATACTTCATGAATACCCTTAACACCACCCCAAGATGTGTGTTCCATAATTATCTTTATATTAACCAATCTGGAATCTTGCTTTAACGTATTATATAGATATTCCTTCATGTAGCCAGGACCTGCTACAATAACTACCTTTAATTTATATCTTGAAGTAATGCCAACTATCTGGTTACATATTTTCTTCAATGTTGTTTCAATAGCTTTGCTTCTCGATTCTATATCAAGTTTTCCAGGTAATCTAATATACTCTTCAACAATTACTTGAATCCCATAACCCTTTACCAATCCGATACCGTATTCTTCGTCATCGAGCGACACTATTAGCACTGGAATCGATATTTTCCTACAGGCTTCCTCTAATCTTTCTAGATCTGCGCCCTCCCATCCATCCTCTCTAATAATTGTTATCGTTGACCCTATATCTATTCCGAGAGTGTGTCTCTGTCCTTCAAGATCTAATTCCTTTGGACCATAGACTATTATTCCGTGGATTCTAAGTCTGGTTGTAAATGGTTGAAAATCACACCATTCAACTCTTATGCCTAGAACCATTCCCTTTCTCTTACTACCACTTCTAGTCTTAAGCTCTCTACTAGTTCTTGCATAAACTATATCTCCTTTTTTGACTACATTGTAGAGTACCCACAAGTCCTCTTCACTTTCCACCTTTATCTTCAAGGTCTTCAGTTTTTCATCTCTTGCAAGTATTTTCATTTCCTACTCCTCTACACATGTTCTTGTGAATGGTATAGAAACCACAACCTTTTATATTATAACATTTCGCTTATTCTTATTTAATCTTTAGCTATTATTATTGCATATACTTTCTTTCGTAGAGCTTCTTTATTTTTCTCTAACAGAAGAAATGAAGGTATTATAGTTTACTACAAAACTCGAACCCCCCTATTCTTTTATTGGTAGGCAATTTACAGTATGTTTATAAGTACTGTGCTCTAGTGTCTAGAATGAATCATAGGCATAGTGAATAGGACATGAAGGCTCTAAACAAAGATATGGTGAAAAGAATATACGTAGATATACTCCATGGTAATTTAAGAGGATTATCTAAAGATTTAGCCAAGTATCTTAAGGAAGATCGTCTATCACCTGGTCTAAGAGAACTACTGGCCGAAGCTGCTTGTAAAGTGCTTAGTGAAGAACTTAAGAAGTATAAGAGCCTCGAAGAAACGGTTAAGAAGGTTGCTGAGTTCATCGACCATGAGTGGTTCAAGTTTTTAAAAAGTGTAGAACCTTTAGTTAATTCTCTAAAACCATATTACATACCTCCATTACTAATTGAGTTAAGAGGTTTAAAATTACTATTAACCAATAACATATTATTTCCTGAAGAAATAGGCTGTTGGATCGTTCAACGGGGTAAGTATGTTTTCGTAACCTTTTGGTTCAAGTTCCCCTACGATCTATACCCAGGAGATGGTGAAGAATATGAACCATGGACAGCAATTTTAGAAGATAATAAGGTTATTGAATATCAAGCTAGAAGCCACTGGAGACTTGTTCATATAAATCCTAAAATAGTCTTACACTTAGATGGAAGACCTGTAATAGCCTTTGCCGATTTTGCACATACTCCAGTTCCCGTACTAGATCTCAATGCCTTATCAAAAATATTCAATGCTTCTCCTGATAAGATATTACAAAATATAAACAAATACTGTACTAGACTCATAGGATTCACAGGCGAAGATAAACCTATCTTAATTGAGAAAATAGCTGGTAGGGAAATGGGGGATCTATTGCCATTAAGAACATATATTGAAGGGATCGCTAATGCTCAGTTAAAGTACTACATTGCTGGAAACATACCTTTAGTATCTAATTATAGCGTATTAGTACATGTAGGTCCAAGTAGATGTAATCCTCCGCCCCATAATCCATTAAAAGGAAAATGGTATGATAGACCCATATTTGTTGGTACCAAATCGGAGAAAACAAGCATTATATCTCGATATAAACCGCTTTCGCCAAAATGATGAAATGTTTAGCATTAATCCATTTTAATCCTTTGAGTCCTACTAAATGGACGTTAGGGTAGAATGGTTTAAGCCTTTATCTTCATATTACTCCCTTTACTTTTAATATATGTAGTATTCTTGGAGCTTGATAAGTGCAGGCATTAATTTATGCCAGGTTAAATGATCTTCTAGCAGGTTCTACTTTCCTTTATCATGAGATCATTTTTTAGCTGCATCCTTTCGTTTCTTTCCTTAGCAGGAGGTATTTCTAAGAAGAATATTTAAAAACAACTCCTATTCTCTTCGTAGGCGTTGGTAACTTTTTAAGTAATTTATGTTCTTAGATTTGACTATAGTGCCTGTCTTGTATCTTTTCTTTATTTATCACTAATGCTTATTCCATCAACGCCGAGCGAGACATATTACAAGATCATAGATATCGAGTTTATACTTCGATAGCGTGGTCATAACATGGGCTTTGTCCTATTCTCTGTAAATGCAATTTTTAATGTTGCAGCTTTTATTCCTCTGCTAAACGCACTCTTCGTTGAGTGAATCCCGGGCAAGTATACTTTTTCCGAGAAGTTAACTAGAAAGAGAGCATTAAAGTTTAGGCATTAATCTATTACACTCATATTCCAAACTCGTTATTTCATAAAATTATTGAAGGGATCCACCTGACGGAACCCTCCTTCATCCCTATCCGTGACTCCGGGGTAAGGTTAGGAGGGTGAGGGCCTTTCATTATATTATAATTCATGGTAGTAATAAGCTTTACTTCAATTATATATTGAGTATAGAGCTTTGAGTTAATTCTCTGTTCAGGAGTTTATGTTAAATTTTAACTTATCTATCAAATTACTTATTAGAGGTGGCACTGTGTGATTGAAAATGTGATATTTTTTGCCTTCTCGTTTATATTTATGAAAAGCATCCTATACACTTTATTATCCATAATTAGTATTTCTAAAAAATACTCTAAGCAAGTGTGGATTAAGGATGTTAAAATTAAGAACTACCCTTACGTCACGCTTATTATTCCATTATTTAAAGAGGGTATTAATGACATTGCTAGAACCTTTAATAGTATTATTAAACAAAAATATCCTCGTAGTAAATTACAGGTATTAATTGTTGTTGAAGAATACGATGAGGAGACATACTCTAACGTTAATTTGTTAAAGCACCTACTAGAGAGGAATAACATTAGACATCACATTATTATTAATAAGGGTCCTCGAAAGTGCAAGGCTAAGGCTATAAATTATGCATTAAAATATGTAGATAAACGCTCTAATGTTATAGGAATCTATGATGGCGGAGATGATATTCCAGACGATCTCCAAGTTGCTAAAGCTGTAAACTTAATAAATAAAGGTTTTGATGTTGTTGGTGTAAAAGTTTTAAGGAATGGGAGAAGCTTACTTGGTTTCCTTTCACTTATAGACTCAACTCTATGGTGTCATGTAATGTTGCCTGCTCTCGTAAAGTTAACTTCTTATCCATTATTTAGTGGTGAGGGATTATTTATCTCTAGGAGGTTTATTGAACAGATAGGCGGGTTACCTGAAAAACTTACTGAAGACTCATATTTAGCAATCTACCTCGCCATGTACAGGAGAAAAGCAGCATTACTAGACAGCATTGTGCTTGAGGGCGCACCTGCAAATCTTAGAAGTCTCATAAAGCAGCGTTTAAGATGGTTTAAAGGATATGTAGAATGTATGGTAGAGGTTATCATGTGTAATAACTTAACTTTACCTACTAAACTAAAGTTGTTAATGGCTTATTTAAGTCCATATACGTTAACAGCTATGCCTACATCATGTATAGTTTTTACTTTGAGCATTTTCGTGTCTATGCCTATACCTATAATTGTCATGTCATTGGCGGTCATAGTATTCACACTCATAGCGCCATTATATGTAGTGTTTATAGGGGTCAGGGATCAAAGAATATTCGTTGCTCCTCTATATTGGATATTTCTAGGTCTTATTGCCTTCATTAGCATCCTCATCCCACGTATTTCATGGTATAAAACCATTAGAACTCCATTAAGCAAAGTTAGTAGAGAGTACTTAGAATTCATTGAAGTTCCCGAGATGCAAAAATTGAAATCATAATTGATGACGTTATGATGATAACTGGAATGAGCATTACTTTTCCAAAGCCGATTATCAATACTAGTATTTCTAGTGGTGCTACAAAGGCAAGTGAAATGTTTACTACTAGATCTATAAGATTTATGCCTAAGCCTCTAATCTCATCAGTAAGTCTCTTCGAAGCTTCAATGTATACAGGGTTGAGAGTAAAGCTACTAAATAATCCTATAATAGGGCTTACAGCTATAATCATTAATTTTTCTTTCACAATACATAGAAGTATATATGAGATCAACATACCAAGACTCATAGTATAGGTTAGTAATTTTCCATATCTTCTGTACATTGGCTCTGAGATATAACTTCCAATACCAAAAACCATAGCCTCAAGAAATAAAAATAATGCATACTCTTGTTCGCTAAACTTCAGATGTAATGTCAGGTATGGCGTGTAATATGTAATTAAGATTGTAAAGCTAAATGCTTCTGCTATAGCAAGTGGTAATAGCGTAACTACAGCCCTTAATTTCAATAATTTAGCTACATACCTAATCGAAGTCCATGGAGGTGGTATATTCCTTCTCTCTTCTTTACACCTTATTAATAATGCCGTTAGAGTCGTAAGTGTGAGTATTGAAGCTGTTATGAATGCAGCAAAATAGCCAATTGATGCTAAAAACCCTGCTACCATCGGGCCAAGTGATATTCCCATTCCTTGCGATAGCCTTAGGAATCCTATACCTACTCCTCCCCTAGATGTAATCCAGCTAGCTATTGTAAGAGCTGCTGCTAAGGCTAAGCTCCCTAATAATGAATGTATGAATCTGATGAGCAGGATATTATTTACGTCAGTTACATAAAGATATAAAGGAATTATAGAGGCAATGATTATAGACGATATCACTAGTACTCTCCAAGCACCAAAAACATCACAAAGCCAACCTGCTATGGGTGACATGAATGCAAGAACAATGAAGCTAATGTAAAGTACTCTTGAAACATCTATTTCAGAGCCACCAATATTTGCCGTTATGTATGGTAGAAGTGTTCTAACGATATAAGTCGACATTAGCAGCAACCCTGAAGATAGTAATACTATGTATAACAATATTTTATGCCTTACCATTATTTAGCCCTATGCATATTCCGTTAGCATTTCTATGTTACCTCCATTAACTTGAAATTTATAATATTTATGAATTCTGTAACCTACCATTTAATTTAGGAAGTCATTTCACAGAAATTGAAAGAATTTTCAATAATAATTAATGAGGTGGAAATTTTCTTATACTTATAGTGTAACGAACACAATGATAGGAGTGATACATAATGTATATTGGCGTAATGCGGAGAGTATACTACTATCTTAACTCAAATGAATTCATTGCCTTGCTAATATCCATTATTGCAGTAGCATTAATATTTACTGGTTTTAAAGATATGATTATATACGGCATAGGTGTGTTGATGATAAACCTAACTATAACTCTTCCTGCATTCGCTATACATGAGCTTGCTCATAGATTCATTGCTAGAAGATATGGATGTAAAGCTCGCTACTTCATCGACCCCTTTGGATTAACAGTCTCTCTATTCACATTCTTTTTACCATTTAGATTGATTGCTTTAGGTTACGTTGGAGTTTCATGTCCTCATGCATGGTATTATGGAGCTAGTTTACGGTTCATCGAAGGTAGAATAGCTGTTGCAGGACCATTATCTAATATAATTTTATCAATTACATTCTATGCATTGTATAACTTCATGCCAGGAGACTTCTCGGCATTCATACTATATAGACTTTATAAGCTAAATGCATGGCTTGCCTTATTTAACTTATTACCATTTCCCCCATTAGATGGTTATAAAGTATTTAGATATAGTCCTCTTCTATCATTGATGCTTATTGCAGCATCGTTAGTATTATTTATATTATGAGCTTATGCCTTTAATGTGACTTTATGCTTACTTAGTATAGCTAAGAAAATTAAGATACATTTATAGATCTGGAATCAACGTTACTATTTCCTACTCGCTAAGAATACTCCTATTAAGCCTCCTATTTCAGCAAGTACTGCAACAGGTAGGAATAGTAAGCATATTATTCCACCAAATATAAGTCCTATTAAAGCTCCTAACGGGCCAATTAATGATCCTAAAAACATAAAAATTAACGTTAGAAGTATACCACCAAGTAATCCGCCAACAAATCCTGTTATTAATCCACCTATAGCTCCTTTCTCAACGATATATCCTCTAATTAAGCCTGCAATTATTGGACCTATATATGGCTTCCACCCCAGGACAATGAGTAATAGGAACGTTGTAATAATTCCAATAATGCAGCCCATACTAATTTCCTCTATTTTAACATAATTATTAGGAGGGTTTATGTGATATCCTACTGCATACACGACAATCAGGTCTTCTCTTAACAGGAACTTCATTAAATGACATTGAATATCCATCATATATTATCATTTTACCTATAGCTGGTTTTCCATAACCTGTTATGATTTTTATGGCTTCGGTTACTTCAAGTAAGGCTAAGACTCCAGGTGTAGTTCCTAATATAGGAAAGCCTGGAACTTCAGGTGGAGGCTTAGGCAGTATACATTGTAAGCAGGGTCCTTTACCTGGCATTACAACAAGTAATTGTCCATAGAGTTCTCGTACACCTGCATGTATAAATGGCTTGCCTAATTCAACACAGGCTCTATTAACTATAAACCTTGTTCTCCAGTTATCTAATCCATCGATTACCAGGTCTACTTCTTTAACATAATTGTAGACGTTTTCTTCATTTAGTACATCCATTACTCCCTCAATATTAACCTCTGGATTTAACTCCCTTAGCTTCTCTATAGCTGAGCGTATTTTAGGTACTCCAATATCTTTCGTCCAATGAAGTATTTGTCTATTTAGATTACTTAATTCCACCTTCTGAGAATCTATTAGTATTATATTGCCAACTCCACTTGCAGTGAGATATAAAGCAGCACAACATCCTAAACCACCAACACCAACGACAAGAACTCTAGCTTTCTTAAGCTTTATTTGACCATCAACACCGAATATCTTTATTTGCCTTTCATACCTCTCCATTTCACTTCTAGATAAAGTTATATTCTCCATAAGTATCTCCCGTAATTATTATCCTATTATTTGAACTTCTCCTATTAAAATTGATGGAGCATATACGTTGTCCATATTGTCTACATCACTTCCTATCATTATTAAATTCTTTTTAAGCATTTCATAGAAGTTGCCACTTATTGCTATCCCTTTTACCGCATGCTTCACTTCCCCATTTTCTACATATAGACCATTAGATACCGTTGCATTGAGATACCCATTAACGGGATTTGATAGCCATTCTCCTATAGTTAAATATACTACAATTCCCCTCTTCATCTCTCTAATTATCTCATTAAAGCCCGTTTTGCCTGGCTGGACGATTAAGTTTGTTATCCATGGCTGAGGAGCTGATGAAAGCCTTCTCCTATAGGCATTACCCGTTGATTCCCTATTATCTCTGTAGGCAGTATAGGTATCATATAAGAAAGTTTTTAGAACACCATGATCAAAGACCGTCTTTCTCTTAGTAGCTACACCCTCATCATCAAATCCTCTAGAAGCTACATATCTTGGTATCGTTCCATCATCTATGATAGTTAATTCTTCATTAAGTAACTGCTCTCCTATTTTTCCAGCTAGAGGTGACCTAGCCATCTGAACCCATTGAGCAGAGATGGCTGGTGCTAAGAGTGTTACAAGTAGTTGTGAGAATACTTTGTTCTTAAATAGTATTTCATATTTACCTGTAGGTATTCTTTTTATGTTCAGGAACTGTAGTGCAGTAGAAGCTACTTCCTTAGCTTTACCCTCGATATCTATATCATCAATATGTCTTTTAACTACGTATTCATAGTAACTAGATTCATTACCTGCTTCAACAGCTTTTGCACTTATACCATATGCTATAAGTGTTGATTCTTCATTTACGAGATCCCCATAATTGTTAGTTATAACTCTTCTTCCCTTGCTTATTGATAATGAGGAACCTATAGGTTTTATTCTAGGATCAACGTTTTTCATTTCATCTATTCCAAATTTCATTCTTTTCGCTAATTCCTCTAGGTTTATATCATCAACTTTTTTATCATATATTTCGGAGGTAGGCGTTAACGATAACTTTACTGGTAGGCTCTTCCAGTAAGGATCTTCTGTACTAGCACGTGCAATTTTTATAGCTGATAAAACTACTTCTTCGGCTTCTTTAAGAGATGAGACTGTTGCTCCTTGAACAGCAATCTTCTTGCCGATAGCAACTCTTATTCCAATTGCTACGCTTCTTCTATATGAAATACTATCTATGTGTTCTTTGATATAGGATATGGAATATTGAATAGCATCACTAATATATATTTCTGCTTCCGTAGCACCATGTTTTAATGCTTTACTTAATAGTTTTTCAGCTAAGCTGTTAGGCTCTTCGATCATTACTTACCACCTATGATCATTCTCCTTACCCTTATATGAGGTCCTCCATCACCTACTCTAACCATCTGGCCGTTTTTACCGCATCCTCCAAAAACTGATGTTGTTACTTTTAAATCATTTGCAACAGCATCAACTTCCTTAAGGGTCTCAAGTATCATACCACTAAGCGTTACACCTCTAACTAATTCATGTATTTCGCCTTTTCTGATAATATAGGAAGGTCCCATGTTAAATGTAAATGTCCCCATTGATGTATTTACTTCGCCTCCACCAGCCCCTATGCTTCTTGCATATATGCCAAAGTCTATATCTTCGAATAGTTCTTCAACTTTGTAGTCTCCTGGAAGCATGTAGAAGTTTGTTTGCCTAACTAGAGGAATTGATGCATAATCTTGAGCTCGTGCATTTCCTGTAGGTTTTCCATTAAGTACTTTAGCTGTATGTCTATCGTATAAGTATGACTTTAATACACCTTTCTCAACAATAACGGTTCTCTTCTTAGGAACACCTTCATCATCATATGGTATGAAATACCCCCCTTCAACAATACCTTCATCTACTATAGTTACTAAAGGACTAGCAACCCTTTCACCTAGTTTACCAATTAGGACTGAGGCTCCAGCCTCGATGTGATCTGCTTCAGCTGCATGCCCAAATGCTTCATGAAGAAGTAGCCCAACAACTCTATTATCTAATACTACAGGGTAAGAGCCCGCTGGTGGAGTTTTTGCTTCAACAGCTTTAGCTGCAAGCTTGTCTATTTCTTCGGCGAATTGTAGCCAATCACCCTTCTCTATAAATTCATATCCTGCAATAGCTGATTTAGAGTCATGAACTCGCTCCATAACATTACCTATTCTAGCAACGGACATATGACCAAAACCTATGGAGGTAACCTTGACTTCAACGTAACTACCTTCGCTTGATGCAAAGATTCTTTTATCAACCTGACATCCAAGCCTAGTTATTGTTGATTTAATTCTTTCTCTTTTTAGACTTTCCTTATTGACTTCACTAACTAACTTAACTTTATTTTCAGGGTCTATATCTATAGGATTAATTCTATAAGTTGATGTAACCTTATCCTTAATTATAGGTACTTCAATAAGTGATCTTTTCCTACCAGCAATAGAAGAAGCCCTAGCACATGAAATGGCCTTGTTAATGGCTTCTTCTATTGCTTCCTTACTTAATACGTTTGTTGAGGAGAAACCCATGAATCCATTGACTAGTACTCTAATTCCTATTCCAATGATTCTACTGGTACTGTACTCCCTTAAATTACCTGTATCATACGTTACTAACTCATAGTATGATTCTTGATATCTGACATCAATATACTCGGCGCCTTTCTTAAGACCAAGGGCGATTATCTCATTTAGATCCAAATGCGAAATCCCCATATCATTCTACTACTCTCCACATAGATGAACCTTACGTAAAATACTCAGGTTTAGTATTTAAATTCTAGTTACTCTGCAATAATTTATGATAAGGTGCTTTAATTGAAGATCTTAGTAACGGGTTGCGCAGGATTTATAGGATATCATCTATGTAGAAGACTCCTTAGCGAAGGATATGAAGTACATTGTATAGATAATTTATGTAGAGGTATCAAGGAGAGAGTTAATGAGCTAATCTCTATGGGATTAAAATTCTATAAGATTGATGTGAGAGACTACACCTCAATACTTAAACTTCCAAACTTTGATGCTATAATACATTTAGCGGCTCTTATAAATGTTGAAGAGAGTTTTAGAGAGCCTATACTATATAATGAAGTTAATGTTAACGGAACTTTAAACTTAATAATGACGGCTATTAAGTGGAGGGTTAGTTCATTCATTTATGCTTCATCTGCTGCAGTATACGGAAATCCTAAGTATTTGCCTATAGACGAAAATCATCCAACAAATCCTTTATCACCATATGGTGCTAGTAAGCTTGCTAGTGAATACTACATTAAATCAATACTTGGGCATTATAACATTAGATATGTAATATTAAGGCTATTTAACGTCTATGGACCTGGACAAGTAGCTAACGAATATGCAAGTGTAATAGTTAAGTTCATAGATAGAGTTTCTCGAGGGCTTCCGCCAATAATTTATGGTGATGGGCATCAAACTAGAGACTTTATATACATAGATGATGTAGTTAGTGCAATTATTAGCTCACTTAGGACTAATGTTCAAGGAGTATTCAATATAGCTTCAGGTAAAGCCATTAAGATAAAGGATTTAGCAGAAATGATATTAGATCTTTACGGTAAAAGGTATTTAGGGATAATATACACAAAGCCTAGACCTGGAGATATTAAGTATAGTGTTGCTAACATAGATAAAGCTATTAAGAACCTGAAATGGTCGCCAAAGACTAGTTTAAGAAATGGATTGAAAAATTGTATTAAGGTTAGAGAAAAAGGAGGTTAAAGTTGAATTTAATTTCACTCTGTTGAAATGAATATATTGTCACTTATTACACTATACCATTGTTTCATGGTCGTTAGCGCTAGTGTTCCTCTGGTAAATCTCCATATATATGGTGTAGTACCTGCTGTATATATGAAGCCATGTACTACTTTAAGCGTTGATGCATAGACATCGGTAATTCCTGTTATAACACCTGCTGTTGGTGATATGAATATTAATGTACCACTAACAATATTATCTGCATCAACGCTTTCACGGAATGATGTTATCTTTGATTCTTTAGGTCCTATGATACGAGTACTTGTATCTAATACTTGAATAACATTCACTATTATTGAAAATGTTGCTGGTACAGGATTTTGTACTGTTGCTTTACTGATATCACCTTCTGGTACAACTACAAAACCATACTCAACATATAATGGCGCAACCCATTCATTAGTCCATACAAATCTGGAAACAGGTTTACCCTCCTCTAATTCTATCTCAATGAGCTTTGATAACCTATATTCATGTAGTGTATTGTTATCCCATACATCATTATATGTCCTCACAAGATTTAACGTTGACATTAGTATTGAAGTTGCTTTAATTACCTTATTTCCTATAGTTAATGTAGATACTGCTTTGAGGTTAAATGCTGTGCTAACACTATATAAGGCGTAGGCTTCAAGAGTTTCCTCCTTGGTTTCAGTTGAGATGGTATAGTTGTAATAGTCTAATTTCATTTTTACAGGTTCAGTTGTTGTCCATAATAGTAATACTCCTCCAATAACCCATCTAGCTCTCCTGAATATGTTTGTTACTTCTACTGTTACGTTGTGTTCTCCTACAATTAATGGTAATAACCCTGTGACATCAACTATAACAGGCTCATTGGCATAGGTTCTAACAGCTGGTAAAGGCCTCCATAGGAATGGCATTAATCCTCCAGTATATATGTAGTGATATGGATGTATGAGAGCTATTAATTTATCATCAAAGTATACTTTTACCTCCCTATAACATGTACCATAGTAGTACCAGAATTCATCATATGACAATCCTTCGGTAAATAATAACAGTCTTGCTTTAACAACATTATCTGGCACGGTAACTGGTACTGTTACGTTTGGTTTATCACCTGTAGGTCTAGCAACAGCTAAACCCTCAATCCACGCATTAGACCACAGCGGTATGATCGTATCAGGTACATCAGGTTTCTTGCCAGGATAGAATAATAATGTTAAGTTTACGAGGAATCTTCCGGTGACTCCTATTCTTGGTACAACCCAATTAGGTAGAATCATTGTTACAGTTATCTTGTCTTTAAATAAGCTATAAAATATTGTTAAATCAGCTGTAACTGTCCAGTTAAATCTTTGAGCAGTACTACCCCAAAGAACGGGCACACCATTAATGAATATCCATAAGGGCCTATCATATTGTACAGGCCTATTGAATACTGGGTCATAGATTCTAGCATCTATTCTTAATAGGATCTTACACCATTCACCTTCAGGTACTTCGACTTCAGCTGTAAATGGTTTGAAGCTTGAATTAGCGAATTCAAGGTTAGTAAATACTGGAACTATTATTGGCTCTACATCAGGTACGGGGAATGGATAATCCTGCCAACTCCAATAACCTTCAGTACTTACAATTCCTAGTTCATGTAAGTTAATGTTATTGCCTTCAGCTAACGCGTATACCATGTCTATTGGTTTTAATTGAAATTTATTTTCTCTAGTGCTATTGGCGATAATTGGGGATGCTAAGCTAGCTAATACAATTAATAAGACCAATATTGAGAAGTATTTAACCATAACGCTCCCACCTTTAGACATACATATAAACGCAATTGATTAAATATTTTTATCATAAATAAAATTAAAGTGTTTAATGGAATGAACCGCCATTATATATTATGAGATCTACGTGCTAACAGCATTAGTAGTGAGAAGTATATAATGAGATGAGCATAAAAAAGATTTAACTTTTAAGGAAATCTGTTATGCACCACCCGTCTTTTCTACTTGCTTCTCTACTAAGAATATGTTCTTCTCAGTTATTACGAAAGGCCCTGTTCTCACATGAAGAGGTACATTGCCTACTGGTACTTGAATTCCATATTCTAAATATAGGTATGCGAATACTACTGGTAGGAACCCTTGTGCAAATGGCTGCTGGCTTATAGCACATAGCATTATTCCTTTCCTAATTCCTTCAATTATTTTAGCATCTACGTCTACTGTAGCTACATAGACTTTGCCAACTAATCCTAGATCTTCGACCAGTTTTAGTGCAGGATGTGCTCCTAGAGGACCTAGTGTGAATATTATTTCAGTGTCCGGATGCTTTGTTAGGTATGCCTTTAATATTTCGTATGCTTTTGTTATATCTGTTGTTATGTCTAACTTCTCTACTGGAGGTAGTCCTTGTGCTTCACATACCTCCTTAATACCCTTTGCTCTCATTTCTAAGCCTATGTGTCCTACTTCATGTATGCCGATAACTACTCTCTTTGGTAATCTACCAGTTTTCTCTTTGAAAAATCTTAATGCGTTTTCAGCTAGTACTTTTCCAGCTTCGTAATCATCTTGTCCTATGTAGCCTAAGTACGGTATTCTCTCTCCTTCAGGTCTTGGATCATATACGTTGACGGCGAATACTGGAATACCTTCTTTAATAGCTCTTCTTAAGGGCTCGTCTAGTGCTTCATATGATGTTATTGTTACTATTATGGCGTCAGGCTTCTTAGCAATAGCACTTTCAAGTAAGTCTACTAATGCCTTAATTGAGAACTTCTCTGGACCTAGATATACTACTTTAACTCCAAGAATTTTTCCTGCTAGTTCAGCACCCTTAATTACGGGAGCCCACCAAGGATCTCCAGGACCACCATGAGATACGTAATATATTGTATACTTTAGCGGTTTAGGAGTTGGGGTTACGGTTATCGTTACAGGAGATGTAGTTGTTATAGTTGTTGTCACAGTTTTTACTGGTGCAGGATACGTTGCCATTCCAATAGCATAACCTATTATTATGCCTATTATAATTGCAATAACTATGAATATATAGGTTCTTGCAGTTGCAGACATAGGTATTCTCCTCTAAGAAAAGTTTTCTTATGAAGATTTATAAGGTTTTGAGTGTTACTTGCTCTAGCTAGGTAATTGGTAAAATTTAAATATTTTATTATTTTCTATGTGATACCCAGGATATATGGGTATGCCTGCTACATCTAGGATTTTCAATAAGTTAAGCATATTACTTAGACTAAAGGAATTTTCCGTCTTTATTAGCTTGCTTAGTGTTACTATAGCGTTTACTTTACTCTCTAAAGAGTTTTTAACTGTACACACGTTTGCCGGTATTTTAACATTGGCTTCTGAACTTGGGATTGTAGCTATTGGTGAAGCCTTCCTAATAATCTCTGGTGAATTCGATTTATCAGTTGGTTCAGTCTATGCTGTTTCTGCAATGGCTAGTGCAATATTAGTAAGATTAGGGATTTCTCCTATAATTGCTCTCTTACTGGCACTATTATTATCAGCTAGCATAGGTGCTGCTAATGGGCTAATAACGCTTAAAGCAAGAATTCCATCATTCATTACTACGCTTGGGATGGCAATGTTCTTGAGAGGTATACTACTAGCAGTAACCGGAGGTTTTCCAGTAGAACTTGGCGTGAGGCATCCTGTGTTTGAGGTTTTATCAGGAAGAATATTTGGTGACTTTAGAAGTAGTGCCTTATGGTTTATAACATTAACTATATTGTTCCACTTTATACTAAACCGCACAAGATATGGAAATTGGGTATATGCTACTGGTAGAAACCCTAATATTGCAAGGGCTTTAGGAGTAAATATCTTCAGGGTTAAGTTCACGAACTTCATAGTAACATCCACGCTTGCAGGTCTTTCTGGGTGTATCGCATTAGCTAGATTTAGAATCATAGAACCCGTAGCCGGAACAGGTCTTGAACTTGAAGCTATAGCAGCAACAGTAATTGGCGGCACTTCTTTAGGCGGAGGTATTGGCACTATTATTGGTGCCTCCTTAGGTGCTTTCCTTGTTGGAATGATTAGAGTAGGGCTTGTACTTGCTGGAGCACCAGCATATTGGTATATTGGATTTGTTGGGTTAATCTTAATAGTGGCAGCAGTGATTTATTCATTAACTAGAGGTAGAGGTTTGAGATATGTCTAAAGAACCACTAATGAAGTTAGTAAATATAACAAAGAGATTCGGCCATGTCGTAGCATTAAGGAAAGTGAATTTTGAGGTATACCCAGGAGAATGTGTTGGACTTGTAGGAGATAATGGAGCTGGTAAATCAACGTTAGCTAAGATAATGGTAGGCTACTATAAGCCCGATGAAGGAGAAATATACTTTGAAGGAAGAAAGGTGTCTTTTAATTCTCCCATGGATGCCCGAAAGTTAGGCATCGAGATAGTATATCAAGAACTGGCCTTAATTGATACAATGAGCATTTACAGAAACTTCTTCCTTGGCAGGGAGATAGTTAAGAAACTAGGCCCTATTAAGATATTAGACATAGGTACTATGAAACGTATATCTGAACGTTACTTAAAAGATATAGGTATTCGTGTTAGATCAACAGATGAGCTAGTCGGTATTCTCTCTGGAGGCGAAAGACAATCAATAGCTATTGCAAGGGCTGTACACTTTGGTGCAAAGCTCCTGATACTAGATGAACCTACAACAGCATTATCATTTAAGGAAGCTAAAAGAGTACTAGCATACATTAATGAGTTAAAAAAGAAGAACATAGCAATAGTAATGATCTCACATAATATATATCATGTATATGAAGTGGCTGATAGATTCACAATATTGGATAGAGGAGTCAAGATAGCAGAATTACATAAAAAAGATGTAAGTCCTCAAGATATCATAGACATAATTGTTAGAGGCAGAAAATAAATGACGGATAAGAAGAGTTCACAATAATGTCGTTCTAAAAATATCCTTAACTTAGCCTATTCAGCTTATGAAAATACTGCTTCTAAAAGTGATTGAAATAAATAGTCTTCATGTCATTAGATCCGATCAGTTTGAAATTAATCTCTATAATTCTGCTTCCATATATTTCTTAATAATGAGTTAGCTATTTAACTATCATTGATGCTTAATCACTAATTGAAGAAGAAAGTACATTTAAGTATGGATCAGATATTTTAGATAAAAAACATTCCATAAAATGAGAGGTATCATTTGATAGAGTTCTTCTTTAATGTTACCTAGACTTTACTTATTACGCCTTTTCTACTCTTACCTTAACTCCGCTTCGAACATTCTTTAATATATCTATTCCTTCAATTATTTTTCCAAGAACATTTACTGGGCTATATGGTCTTATTTCATTTGGACTCCTGCTGACGGGTGTTGGACCAAAGAATAGACATAGCGCACTACCTGGAGGCCAATAGGCTATGACCCCATAGTCTACTACCTCAACTGCATTTTCTTCACTAGTACTTACTGGTGTAGAAAAGTATACCTCATCACCCCAGCGATAAGCAGTTGATTCAAAGGGAAGAGATTTAATTATTAACTCAAATGTTTTTGGACTTTTATCTGGCTTTAATTCTCCGATAACAATACCAACACCCTCAAAGATGAACTTAACTTTGATGCTCAAACCTAGGCACCCATAAACTAGTTAGTCATGAAATAATATAAATGTAATCCTTATAGCATTCTGAGGTACTTGATTATAATGTCTCTAGTGCTTCCTCGTATTGTTTTAGAAGCTTTTGATACCTCTCTTTGAGCTCCTTAGAAAGATAAGGATTGCGAAGATATGCTTTTATATTTCTTATGTATAGTTTTATGAATTTACTCCATTTCATGTCCTTGGCTATGGGAAGTTCGATTTCTAATGACTTTATATGTGCTAATTCAGCTTTTTTGGCATATTTAATGAATACATCATATGTTATTTTTATATTCATTTTCTTTAATTTACATAATTCTATAATTTCATGCGTCATTATTGCCTCATCTTCAACCATATTCTCTTCAACAAGCTTATCTATAGGTATTTCTGGATAAGGTGTTTGCGCACTAAACCATATGTTTAATTCATCAAGTGAGGTTTCACATTCATAATTATATTTTTCTTTCAGCATTTTCAATAGGTTTCTTAATGCTATTTTGCATAATAGCTTCTGATAAGCCATTTTTATAAACCATTAACATTTAGTGATTCTCCAGGTTTACACTATATATCATTTATGTATAGTTTACTAAGCAGTTATGCTAAGATATGCTTATTGTGAGGATAATTTGAACTAGGTATGTGTGAAAACAGTATTATATAGTCTGTTCAAAACCCATATAACGTCAAATCCATCAACAATTGTTAAGTCCGGTGGTACTGGGTGTACAAAACCTGAGAACCCTTTTTCATTTATCAATTTATTTATGTAATTTATTAATTCATGTATACTCATGGGTCTCTTAAGCTGTGATATTTTCTCTACTATGTGAGCTATAAACTTTACCTGACCTTTTTCAACAATTCTTGGATAATATGATAGGTCTAGTTCAAATTTAACACCATCGATGTATTCGGCAGCTATTTTGTATCCTTTAGCTCTTATCCTCCTTAAACCCTTTATACCATGAAATATTCTATTTTTTGGAAGTTTATAATCTAGCTCTATTTTATGAGGTACGTTTTCCTTTACTTTTGGAGTTATATCTCTTGGGATGTAGTCTTCCATTAAGATGATTTTGTCTGCTACACCTAAAAATGACGACGAAGCACTTGCTACTATAATTACGCTAGCCTTGGTCTTGCGCACTAAATCTCTTACCTGTAGGCATAAAGGCCTTATTGGTTCTTTAGTAATAATTTTTGCCATTACATTGTCTTTAAACAATAGATTTGTAGCGCTAGTATCTTCATCTATTAGTATCAATTCAGCACCTGCTTCAATAGCTTCATTTATTGATGCAGCCATACTTGTTGAACCACTTGCATCAAGACTACTATACTTAATAGTATCACTATTCATAGGAAGCTGTTCTATAAAGCTTGAAATGTCGACGCTCGATACTATTCTTCCATCTTCTGCCCTAACCATTATAGTATATTTTCTTGAAACAATATACTCTCTGCCATCACCCTTAATGTGGTTGTATATACCTTCTTGGATTGCTTCTAGAAGTGTTGTTTTACCATGGTAGCCACCGCCAGTTATGAGGATGACCCCCATAGGCATAGCCATACCAGTAACGAGTTTACCGCTAGGAAGCTTTACTGCTACTTTAAATGATTTAGGAGATTTAAATGGGATAGCATTCGCCATAGGCTTTTCAGATATACTCGACTCTCTAGGTAATATGCTTCTATCTGCAATAAAGAATGCATAATTATTTTCATATAACCATTGTCTAAGGTACTCTTGATCCAAGTAACATTCTATGTGTTTTTCTATTTCCTCCTCATTATTACGTAACGATATAATCGTGTTGATTATCTTAGGTATGCTTTCTAGCAATAACTTTCTTGCTCTATCACCTAATATTCTCCTTCCCCGTGCAGGTAATCCTATATAAATTCTCAGTACAATATCTCTATCCTTTATTTCCGCACATGATCTTTTCAGAATCCAGGGTCCTGGTCTAGGGATACCGATGTAACAGCTATATCCGGAGCCACATCTTTTACTAAGTTTTTTAGTTATCCTATAGAGGGCTCTGGATATATAATCGGTAAGGGGGATATAGTATTCCTGCTTAAATAGTGTTTTTGATAATTTATGAGCTCTGCTAGGTATAACTATTTCTATTACTGAAGGCGGAGCATGCGGGTCTCCTTGGACTTTAGTGAAAACGGCCTCTGCGTTACCGTAGTCTATGATTAATTCCCTTAACTTCTTATAGACACTATACCTCTTACCATCAGTTCTTCGTAATAGCTCATCTAGCTCATACATTGTAATTTTATTCATACCTATCATTATAAATAGATATAATTATTCAAAAAGCTTATACACCTATTAAGTTCATTTTATCGCTATAACGATGTACATTCTACGGAGGCTTAATATATTTTGAGCGATAATGTATTATCAGCGTAGAGGTGAAGATTCATGAATACTAGTACTGAATGGTTTAGGGAATTCTTTGATAGACTATACTATGAAACTTATAGACCTGAAGAAACTGAGGAGAGGAATAGATCTGAGGCTGAGTTTATAGCTAAGGCACTAGGTTTATCTAGAGGTTCAAGAGTTCTTGATATTGGTTGTGGCTATGCTAGGCATGCTGTTTATTTGGCTAGAATGGGCTGTAGTGTTGTATGTCTTGATATAAGTGATTATTTACTTGAAAAAGCTCGTGAAAGGATTAAAGAATTTGGTGTAGAAGACATAGTTGAAATAGTTAAGCAAGACATGAGATTCATGGACTTTAAAGAGGAATTTGATGGAGCTTTCCTATTCTTTACAACCTTCGGTTATTTCAGTGACGAGGAAAACGAATTAGTCTTGAGGAACATTCATAGAGCATTAAAAAAGAATGGAAAACTATTAATAGATATCTTAAACCCCTTCAGAATTCTAGTTGCCTCATATTTCATGAGCGCCTTAAAGGGAAAAGGTCCTTTAACTCGTAAATTCTGGTGGGAATCCGGGAATTACTATATTTTGGAAGAAGTTGATGTAAATGTGATGAAGGCTAGGATAATTTCTAAAAGAACATTTATAGATAAAGGATCCATGAAAATTGCTGGTACCAGGACTAGTATAATCAGATACTACATGCCCCACGAATTAATTATCATATTAAATAGATACGGATTTAATGTCTTAAAGTTATATGGTAATTATAAAGGTGAGGAATATACATTGAATAGTCCAAGATTAATAGTTATAGCCAAAAAAAGTTAAAGGCTAGATAGAGGTCCTAAGTAAATTAATATATAAATCGCATCAGCTATCTTCATGAATACTATCAGAAAAGAATAGCTGCCTTATCTTAACCATGTTAAACTTTCTAGTGCTTTATCTAAACTCGTAGAGAATATCCCTATTGCATGATCACTTATTCCACCAATCCATAGCAGTATGTCCTTGTATGCTATTAGTCCATTGCCAAAAATAACTCCAGGTCTATCACCATATACTTCATCAAGGCCTTTAGGCGATAGTATATAATGTGGAGTTATAGCTAGTAGTTCTCCTTGATCATCTACTATTGCTAACCCTTCCCTGTAAAATCCATCAATATTTGAGACACCATGCCATCCAACTAGATATTCATTACTTGAAAGCTTAACCACATTAGTTGACCATCCTATTTTTATCTCCCATTCCTCATGACACAAATTGGGCTCTAGAGAGTCTACTTCTATCGCGAGCTCATTCATGTCTAATATTGCTCTCCAACAAATACTGACATCATTTACGGTAGGCCTTGTGAGAATCAACGAACTCTTTGAATTTATTCTTACAAATGCTGTATCCCTCCAACTATCAGGTATATGTATTTTATCATATCGTTTTATTTTAAAGAATTGCTTTGACTTAACATTATAGTTTAAGTCCATTAATGCTAATGCTTGTAGACCAATATATCCCGAGACTCCTGCAAGAGGTCTTCTCCACAGTCTTTCAGGACGATGTGCAACACCAGTATATAATACATAAAAAGTATCATCATAGATAGAGACTCTAGCATCTTCGCAACCTAATGCCATCTCCCAAGGCTCTGTAGGATATATGACTATTTTTGTTGGAACGGGTTTCCCAATATTACCTTCTATTACTTCATCTATATTTAGCTCCATTACCCCTATACATGATGAGTAATAATAATAGCCAAATATTATCCTAGGGAATATGAGAATTCTTTTGTTCATCAGTACTGCGCCTGGGTTAAATACCGATACTGGTGTCTTACGAATCCAATTAATTACCTTAATATCTTCAGGGCCTATATATGTTAATCGATTAAATATATCCTTTGTTAATGGCCTCCTAGGTATTTTCTTCCTCTTCATGAAGTCTATAGCCTTTCTATATAGCATTTCATCTATTTCCTTAGACTTAATATGCCAAGGTTTATACACAAGCGTACACTCTCCTCGTAATCTCTGAGATTATTGATGTTAAAGGACAAGGATCTAAAGAGTTTTCACTCATCTTCCTCTTCAGGAGTATACAATTCATAACCAGCTACCCTAAAGTAGTAACCTGATTCTTTTCTAGGACCAAAACTTCTAAGACCTTTTTCTTTTAGTTGTCTTCTTATTTTATCTGCTTCCTCTTTAGATATTTCACCTCTTCGTTCCATGTAGTCAACTACTTCTAATGCTTCCTCTATAGTTTTAGCTCTTCTGATGAAATCGTAAATTGATGGATTATAACCTCTCCAAGGATCAGGTCTTCTTCGTCTTATGAACTCTAGTTTAACTGATTTACCCTCACCATTTAATATTTCTTTAGCTAGGTTTGGAAATAATTTCCTAAATTTCTTAATATCTATTTCAATCATTCTTATTCCTCGCATCTGATTTCTTTAGCTTCCTTAATAAATGGTTGACCGGGCTTCTCTCTCCCTTATCTCTACTTCAATTATTTTAATTACTTCATCAAGTATATTCCTCCATTCACTAAGCCTTTTCAATAATTCCTGGAGTTCGTTAATATCATACCTTCTAAGTATTTCTTTTGATCTTGGGAGCGAGCTTATTATATAGGATCTGATAGCGTGTAATTTATCATCTAACATTTTTAGCAATATCATACCCTTATTTGTTATTTTATAATATTTCTTAGTTTTACCCTTTTCTATTATATTATAGCTTTTAATGAACCCTTTACTTTCAAGAGCTTTTAATGCGGGATATATGGAACCTGGAACAGGTCTCCATAAGCCTAGAGTTCTTTTCTCTATCTCCTTAATTAATTCATATCCATGAAAATCTTTATCACTTAAAATTCTAAGTATCATAAGCTTTAGAGAACCTCTAATAGCACTAAGAATAATCCTATTAACTTCATTCTCTATGTTAGCTATATCCCCATTATCCATATATTACCCTCTACAGCTTCTCCCTCTTATCTTAGTAAACCTTAAATACTATATATCGGTTACCGATATATCCTAGGTAATAGAAGAGTTGGGGGATGACTAGTGACTTTAGCGGGGATTATTATAAGGCATAGAAAAGCCATTGTGATCTTATGGGTTATAGCTATTGTCTTAAGCATTCCCATCTTTAAGAAACTTGATGAAATACTCGTTTATGAAGAAGAAAGCTTCCTTCCGCCAACAGCTGAATCAGCTATAGCTAATAAAATTCTTAAGGAAGAATTCCGTGAAGCACCTCCAACACCATATTACTTATTAATAATCACAAAGCTTAACACATCTGATCATCGTTATCAGGAACTCTATAAAGAGTTCAAAAATAAAGTATTCCAAAGAAACCTAGTTAAGAAATTTACAAGCTACTATGAATTTTTAAATGATACTAAGGAAATAGCTCATAAAATGTTATATAATATAGTCACCAATTTACATAATGCTACATTAATGCTTAAAAACATGCTAGAATTAATGAACATGACCTATAACATTCTCTATAATAACATAACTATGTTACCTAAGTTCATGAATCAGCTATATAATTACACATTAACATTCGATAAAATGTATGTTGGCATGTATGAAAACTTTTCACAAATATCAAGAACATATAATAGCTTAGGAGAATATTTAAAACAGATTGATAACGCTTTTAATCAAACCCTTTACTTAGTCTTATTCATAAATACGACATCATCCTATATCACATTACTGAATAATACATATTCCGAAATCTATATCAAGGTAGTTAATTTCTCGAAACCCATAGCTATAATCAGGTACTTGATAAGTGAAGTTGATGATTCATATTCAAGATTATATAATAGTTTATCTCAGTTAAGAGAGTCACTAATCAGTTCATATAAAGGTGTACTGGAACTCAATTCCTTCATATATGAATTACCATACTATTACATAGTGACGTATTTCAATATAACGAGAACACATTACTATATGTTAAATGCATTCAATTATTCAGCACCATTATTTATACTCGATGAATTAGTGAAATTAACTAATGTCTCTTCAATTGATCCTACCTTAGGACCTATTAATAAATCTCTTGCATTATACCTGTACTATGAAGTTAAGGTTAAGAATAGGTTTGGTGATCCTAAAAATGTTGATGAATACGACTTAAATGTTCTTACGAAAGAATTATTACAGGCTTTAATATCAAAACACGTACCTAAAGAGTATCGTGATATTGTTAAAATATATTTAAGTACAATAGCTAGTGAATGGAGTAGCTTTATAGATGAGTTTATTAAGAAGGGCGGTATTCTTAAGTGGTATGTTTATGATAAAGAAAACCTAACAAATACATGGATTAGTCAAGTAAATGTTTACTATAAATTAAATAGCGTTTATGAAAATCTATTAAAGACTTCATTTAATAACTCTAAAAATGATATAGCTGAAACCCTAGCGGTCAAATTTAATATCCCATTAGAACTTGCATTAAATATCGTTAATATTGCTCTAGATATAGGATTTCCAGCTAATGAAACAAGAGCTAAGGAGCTTATTATAGACCTCTTCGCTAAAATTCTAAGTGAGAAAATAAAGGAACCTTCAATCAATTATAAGGAGTTAGTAAGACATATATGGAAGCATGGGGTTTCGCCAGAGCTAGCGTTAAATCTAACACGTATAATCACGTATAAATACATTGATGAACTGGAAATACCTGAAGAATTTATAAGTAAAGAGGAAATAAAGAACAAATTACTACCTTTAATATTCAGCGTAATAGCTGAAGCCGATCCCGATGCTAAAGGACTTTTAACGACCGACCCTAATCTCAAAAAGCATACCATTTATGTCGTGGTTACATTAATGGACATATTAAACATTAAACTTCCAAGAGAACTAGCAGAAGTCGATATATATGATTTAATGACATCGATTTATGATTACCTAGTTAAGAAAGATGATAAAATTATTAGATCTATGATTAGAAATCTAATGTTAAATTTTGTTGAAAAAGAAGTGCCTAAGGAGTACATTCCTATAGCATCTAAGCTTGTGGATCTAACGTGTACCTTATGGCCTGTTAATGCTAGTAAAGAATTAGAAATCATTGAAACGTGTGTTAACTTCATGGTTAATGTCACTAAAGCTGAGATATCAATAAATATAACTCCTATTATGTTGAAGTATTATCCATTAATTAAAGAGGCAGAGGTCATTAAGGAGTTAAGGAATATATCTTGGAACATTTTATTGAATTTAATGGAAGAAGTTAATGAAACTGCTCCAACATTATTAGCTATCTTAAAATCACCCAATGTATTTAGCTTTAAAATTAGGGATATATTAGTCGATAGAGGACTATGGCTCCACGATGTAGAGGATGAAGTTAAAGAGGCGTTTAAAGAACTTCTTATAGATACTTTAATGAAATACAAGGTTCATGGAATAATCTTAAACAAAGATACTATAGTTAAAGCTGTAAATTTAATAATAGCTAATGAAACTCTAAACGCATCAAGACTTATATTAAGTGAAGTATTTAGAAAGCTTCCAGTAGAATACAATATTACATCCATAATCCGATACTTAATTAACCAAAAGCCAGGTTTTACAAGTAATAAAAGTAGGGTTAAGGAACTCATAATAGATATATTCTTAGATGAATTTAGCAGCAAGTTTAAGGATGTAGTTAGTAAGAATACAATAGCATTTACGTTGAACGTAGTCTATGGACCGGAGGAATTACCAAGGAGTAGTATAAGTCATGAGTTATCATCTAATCTAACTTATATTTTACTAGAAGAAATCATAACTAATACCCTTAAGAAGGCTAATGTAACAAATGAAACTACTATATGTGAATTACTTGCTAAAATACGTGGCAAGTTACCAATTACTAAGAGCCAGCTTAAACACATAGTTATTCAGGAAATCCTAACTCAAGCTACGGAATTTGTTAAGGGTACGGATGTGGAGAAATACATAACTTCATTAGTTAATGATGTATATGGGCTAAAGGAAAATGCCACTAAGCACGATTATGATGCAATAATATTAAAGTACTTGAACTCTATAGTAGAGGATATCTTGGAAGAATCAAAGGAGCTTTTAGGAGTACTTGTTAGCGATGATAATGATACAATGTTAATAGCTATAGAAACATATGAGAATCCAGAAAGTGATGAAGCTTTCAATAAGGTTTTAATGGTTAGGAAAATAGCTAAGGAAATCTTTGAGAAAAAAGCACTATGTAAAGTATACTTAACTGGCCCTCAACCTTTATTAACTGATGTAGCGGAGCATGCTAGAAAGGATAGGGAACTTGTTGATAGGCTTAGCCCAATACTAGTAACGATAGTGTTATTTGTGGTCCTTGGCGGTATTCTGGCACTAATAATGCCTATGGTAGGTATAATATCATCAATAATAATATCATCAGCAATAATATATTTAGTAATATCTAAAATAACCGATATACACATCTGGTCAAGAATAATAATGATTACGACAGCTTTAGGCCTTGGTGTAGATTATTCAACATACCTTATGTCAAGATTTAAGGAAGAACTAGCTAAGGGTAAAACTAGGGAAGAAGCAGCTGAAATAGCACTAAGTAAATCTGCACCTGCAATACTAGCAGCTGCAACAACCGATATGGCTGGTTTCGGAATACTTGCAGTTGCATGGGACTTTCCATTTCTTAGAAGCCTTGGCGTGACAATACCAATAGCGATATTAATGGTTATGTTAGCGGGATTAACGTTAATACCATCAATATTGGCAATGATCGGTAGTAGCAAAGCATTTTGGTGGCCTAGAGGAATAAAACCATTAAGGGAGGTAAAGAAATCATCATTTATACAAAAAGTAGCTAGGAGAGCAGGAATCGTAATATTGGTCTTCATCGTGATTTCATTAACCTCTGCATATACTTACGTAAAGTTATTTAGACCATCACACGAATATTCTATAGCATTACCGATGGGAGCTGAATCTTCTCAAGGACTCGAACTACTAAAGAGAGAATTAAAGCCAGGAATACTAGCACCCGTTTATGTAATTTTAGAATTAAAGGTTAATGCTACTAAAAATGAAACCTTACATTTAATCGAGGAAATTAGTAGATATATTGACTTATTACCTTATACTACAATCGTTTATGGACCTACGAGACCTAATGGAACATTACTAGAGTCGGTAAATGTGGAAACCGTAAGAAAAATGGGCGGTTTAAGGTATATTGCAGGAAATAAGGTGTTATTGAAAGTAGCATTAAATGCAAGCCCTGATTCAGATTATGCTACTACTGCTCTAAGAGAACTTAGAAGAGATCTAAAGGAGCTAATTAATAAGGAGTATAGTGATATAATTTCTCATGTATACGTCGGTGGTTTTACAGCAACTTTAGTAGATCTAGATATAACTCTTGAAGAAACCTTCTGGCACAAAATATTGCCAATTGCATTCATAGCTATGTTCATATTATTAACGTTAACACTGAGAACAGTAATAGGCTCAGCAATAGCTGTCATATTAATAGGCAGTGCTATCTTATGGGGTGTGGCATTAACAACAGTAACGTTTAAGGTATTATTAGGTATTCCGATAATATGGTTCCTACCAATAATGGTCTTTAGCATAATACTTGGAGTAGGTATGGACTATCTTTCATTCTACATGGTTAGAGCCATGGAAGAATCGAGGAATAGATCAATGGATGAAGCTCTTGCTATCGCTGGTGGTGCTGTAAGTAGAATAATAATAGGATTAGCACTCATAGTATGTGGAGCCTACGCTGCTCTACTAGCTGCTGATATGATGCTTTTAAGGGAAATAGGATTCGCATTGACATCAAGTATATTCATAATAAGTATATTGACTTCATATACAGTACTACCAGCAATATTATCAAAATTGGGTAAGAAGGCTTGGTGGCCGAGAAAAATTAGCTAATAAAATGTCATGTTATCCTAGACAATTAATAAATTGTTAGTGTCATTTAATCCTTGACTTTTGCGTTCTATGGAATAGCATCAAATATTTTTAAGCTCATATTTATTTTGAAGTGATGAATAGGAGGTTACATAATTGAAGGTAATACGAGTTATAATTACATTCCTTTTATTATTCATCCTTACTGCTTTTATCCCGCTTAGTACCATAGCTTATACATCATCAAAAACGTTCGGATATATAGCTAACGAACCTGTAGATGCTATAGAAGTTGTATTAAATAAGCCTGACATTAAGTATGATTGGAGTAAGTTTAGATCTCTTAGTAATATAATCCCTATAAGATATGATATCGCTATTGAAGCATATGCTTATAGAAGCCATTATAATCCAAATATTGCAGTAATAGTCACGCTTCAAAGCCTCAAAGAACCTAAAGGAAAGGATAAGTACTTTACAATTATGGTAATGGGCTTACGAAGATATGTGAAGATATTAAATACAACTATTAAACCAACTCCTGTGGTACTAACAGTAATTGATATAAATTTATTAAAGCAAGCAGCTGAAAAGCTTGGTTGGAATGTAACTGTTTATACAATAAAAGATTTAGTTGAATTTGAAGTTGAATTCTTTGTAAAGATAAAAGATGGTGTGTCAATCTTAACATCGGAGGATATAGAAGAAGCTCCGCTCTTTATACCTAGTAATGAAAGTAAAGCAGTAGTATTAGAAAAGAGACTTGATAACGCAACTATCAAGCTATGTTTAATTAACCTACCTATAGCTCCTGGTAAATGGAAGATAAGAATACATCAAGTAGTTTCTGGAGATTTCCAACAAGTACGTTATAAATATATCTATGAGATTTATAATCTTATTAATTCATTAGGTTTAGTTCTTCCCATGGGCTTACCCCTTCCTGTGAAAGTAATAACTGTGAGATTTGAAGATCTTGTCAATGCCCTAAGGTTTGAACTTGAGTGGTTTAGAGATATAGGTATCATAAAGAACCTTACAGATGACGATATAGAGAAAATAATCTCTACTGCTAGTACTAGCTTTTATGGATGGAATGAGAGATTGGTTTATTATAATAAAACTTGGCTACCTTATCATATTGTTGTTCGTAAATTTAATGGCACGCTATTAGATTACACACCCATTCCTAAAGTCGATGTTGATGAATTACCAGGTTCACCACCATTAGTAATTAAGGAGAAGGTAGATCCTATGAAGATAATGATGGCATTACTAATATCGTTATTAATAGCGTTTATAGCGCACATATTATTAAAGACAACAATGAGGAAGTAAATATTGATCGATCGAGAAGTATTGATAGCCTACCTTAAACTATCAAAACATAAGAGCGTCGGCGTTAGAGAATTTCAAAGATTAATGAAGTATAAAAGTCCAGGTAAAGCTAAATGGATGCTTGAAAAATTGGTAAAGCTAGGCCTTGTGGAAAGATGCGAAGAAAGCATCTATAGGGTAAAGAAGGAGCTTCCATTTCCATTATCGACATATATTGTCTTAAGAGGAATGCTTTTACCGAGGATATCACCAATAACCCTATTTGCAACAGTATTCGTATTAACATATGCAGTATTAGTAACGGTACCTATAGAGACATTGATAGCATTCATGATAATAATCGCTCCATATTGGATGGAAACACTAAGAACTATAAAACAGCTAAGAGAGCAGATAAAAAGCTCTTCATAAAGTATATTATGGAAGGCATTAACTACGTCTGAAGCTAAATCTAATCCCTATTTCCTCAAGAACAGATTTTCTAAATTATTGATTATTGACTTTATCTTACTTACATATCTTTCACCATCAACTTTAGGTGCGACACGCATGGCAACATAGCTTTGCGGTGAAAGCTTTATAACTATGTACTTTTCTGTAGGACTTAGTTGAAGTATACAGTACTCGAATGCATGGAGATTTCTTATGAGAATCGAGATTATGTCGTGAAGTATTTTTGAAAACCTAGAACCCTGATATATAATCTGTTCACCTTCTGCAAAATTTACCAACAAAGCCTCCTTAACTATATCACCATCCACTAAAAGATCTAATATGTTCCTCACCCTCCACCCTCATAATGTCAGTAAAGAACATTAGGATTAAAAATATAAGTTGATGAGGCGACCACCGACCGACATGAGGCGTACGGTATGTAAAGCGCTGAAAAGTATTTAGTATTACTACTAGTAATCAGAAAATTAACAAGTTATTTAGCCTAAGAATACAAGGGAAACCATAGCTCTGGCGGCAGGCAGTCGCCTCTGTATATACTATTTATCTCTGGTTTCGAGCGTATTCCTCCTGGTAAGAACTCCTCTGTAATTAAATTTATTCACGCTTCCTAGATAAAATAACTAGGCTCTCTGGGGTATAGCATGCATGTTTGAAGACAGGTACATGATTGATGATACATTCTTGGAAAAGCTTAGGAAGATCAAAGAAATAGACAAGGTAGTAGATATTTCTAGATCAACAATACAATTGGAAATACTTCTCTATTTAGGAGTTCGTGAGAAAGCTTCTATTGATGACCTGGTAGCAGGTTTAAGTTATAGAAGGAAGGCAATCACAGATGCATTAAGGAAGCTTATTAAGAAGAATCTAGTAGTAAAAGATCAAAGTTCGGAGGAATTTGAGCTAAGTAATACGGGTAGGAAATATTTTAATGAACTTCTTCGAATCCTTGGCTATAAAAACACTATGAAAGGGATACATGAAATAAAGAAATCAATGAATCCTACTTCACGATTAAAGAATATGATTAATGAAATTTCAACAGCCTACTATCTACATGAAACATTGATTTGCCTAGGCTCATCTCCTAAGCATGAAGCATCTATAGAAACTCTTTCAAGTATAGTTAACTTAAGTCCCCAGAGATTAAGGTCATACTTGGACCTTTTTGCAAATAAATCAAATCCTGAACTAAGATTGTTAAAGAAGATTTATAGAAATACGTTATTTACAAATATACTTTCATTACTAGGAGTAAAGAGAAGTAAGGTAAAGGTATACTATGGGTTAACAAAGCAAGGCTTAGGAATACTTCGTAAACTGCCTACCTATATTAAATTGAAAAGAAATGTTTTCTTAAGAATACTGTTTAAACTTACAAGGAGCTGTCATCCAAAAGAAGCTCATAGAAAAATGCTTTTATTGTTATGTGGAGGCACAATTTTAGCATATGCATTAACGATCCTACGTCCATGGGGTGTATGGATAGCTGCTATATGGCTTTACGCATTTATTGTCTTAACAGCTCTAACTATCCTTGCAACTGAGTAACTAAAGATATTTCATTTATTTCTACTTCTTCACGATTAAATGGACTTTAAAGAAATGCCGCAAACTATCAACTTTACCTTATAATTAATTATGTAGCTTAATTATCTAGATTAATTGTATTATTAAATTAAGTTATTATTATATAGAATTAACTGAAAATACATAGGAAAATAAGGCTGATTACAAATTTTATTGTAGTTTAATGACTGTGTAGTTCTTTCGGTCATCCCATGTCCTATTACTTATCCTCTAAGTGCTGAAATCTCTTAAGTTTTAAGAGCTTAATGTGTCGCTCTATGGAGAACTCTAAGCTTCTTGCTAAATGACCGCCTACCACGGTCAAAGCCAAAATTTTATGACGGCTGCTAGTCGCCACTGGAACTCATAATTAAATTCCTGATAAACCCTCATTTTCTTGGGTGATAGATGGTTGAGAGGTAAAGTTAAAGGTATAACAGGTTTAGAAACAGCAATAATCTTAATAGCCTTCGTAATAGTGGCCTCGGTATTTGCCTTCGCGGTTATGAACATGGGTCTTTTAACAACGCAGAAGGCAGGGTCAACTGTAGAAAGTGGTATGAAGCAAGCATCATCAGCACTTCAACTAGCAGGAAGCGTAATAGCATATGACGGCCTATATAATGGTTCTACATTTATTACCAATAGCGGCAATGAAAATAAGGCTGATGCCATTGAAATCTACGTTAAACTAGCCCCAGGTAACGAACCTATCAGTATAAGCAATATGACAATATCATACACTAACAAGAGAGTACATGTAGGAGACTTAGTGAGCCTAAATAATACACAAGCTCCAGCCACCTACCCACTTATAGTATTCAAGTGGATTGGTGCTGATAACGATAGCTTATTGGAGTCTAATGAAGTACTAGCTATAATAATTAACGTAGGAAACGTCACTGGTATAGACACTGTTGGCCCATCATCAGGTAGCGACGGTGCTTTAGGACCTAATGAGTGGTTTAAGGTGGAGATTAAGCCTCCTGTTGGAGCCGTGTTAAGTGTTGAACGTACATTGCCGGCAGCTATTGACTCAGTTATGGATTTAGGTTAATGAAGTGTAAAGTAGAAAATCAACATCACTTAACTTAAATCTCTCTTTTTCCCTCATAAACAATTCCCTAAGGTTTAACAATATGTCGAATCAAAGTATGACCGAGAGCTATGAGGAGCTAGAATTTAAGGTAAAAGCACTCGAAGAACGCATAGCTAAACTTGAGAACGAACTGAACTCGGTAGTAGATGAAGTCAGGACTGTCTTGGTTGATGTGAGGAGTACAATTTCTGAACTCGATAATCCATTAAACTATATTAAGGAACTAGGTTTAAGCTCGTTAATTGAAAGCGCTATTGAGGAAAAGCTTGAAAAAATCATAGATGATAAGCTTAAGGAGATAAGAAAAGAGGTAAAAGAAAAAATTTCACAGGTAAAGACACTTAAACAGCCTGAAGAGAAGAAAGAAGAGAAAAAGCATACTAAACCTTCACAGTTAGAGTTAAGCCCTTATGGCATTGATTTGAAATTAAATAAATCTTTAGAACGTCTCGTGAGAGAATCATCAACTTCAATAGATAAGATCTTGAGTATGCTTACTTGTGCAGGTTGTCTCGTGTATATTTTCGGTAAGAGGGGTGTTGAGAGAGTATTGGATGAATATGCTAAGAGAGGATGGATTACACATGATCTTAAATTAACGTTATTACAGATTTCATCATTATTAGAATTAGATGGCTTACCCGATGAAAAAGAGACTGGTATTGAGGATCACTTAATAGTAATGTATTTACTAGATAAACTACATAGAGGGGCACCTTTAACAGACTTTATTGTCTTATTATTACTGCTTAGCAAGTACGCAGGTTTTCCATTTATTCTAAGAGTTATTGAAAGAGAACAAAAGCCTAGGTGATGAACATTGACACATGTAGTTATGGCTGAAACGATAATAGTTATTGCAACTATCATAGCGGCTTCATTTGCTACAACAGCCATAGTAATGAATTTAGACGGTCTTGTTAATACATTTAGGGTTAATGAAAGAAATATTAAAGATAAAATTCAAACACAAATAACAATAGTATTTGCAACCATCAATACCAATGACACTGTTAAAGTATGGATAAAGAATACAGGTATAAAGGAAATTCACGAAGATCTTATACCTAAGTCTGACTTATTCTTCGGACCTAAGGGTAATTTTAAAAGAATACCATATGAAACCTCAACAGCTTCACCACCTAGATGGAACTATACAATCGTTAACGATGTTGATGGTGATGGGAATTGGGATCCAGGTGAAACAATAGAAGTGACAATAATATGGGATACAGCACTAGATTTAGGAGAATACTACGTAAAGTTTGTACTATACAATGGTGTAGATGATGACTACACATTCTCAATCTGAGGTGAAATAGTGGGATTTGGTAGTGTAATTGCTGCAGTCTTTGCAATCATGGCAATCATAGTGGTTATGTGTACGGTAATGGGTGTCACATTTATAAATATCAAGGAGCTATATAACGCTCTCAATAAACAGCTAGAATTATCTAACGAGAGAATAAAGACAAGAATGCAGATCAATAATATCATTATAGATTCCCTAGATCCATCAACAGTTTATGTCAATATTACAAATATTGGATCTACTTCAATAAAGGTTGAAGGTTTCAATAAAACAGATGTAATAGTGATTTATACTTCAACTACAGGTACTAAGATAACCGCTAGGTTAATGTATAATGCTTCTGGTGTTGGAGTTAATATATGGTATGTGAGAAGAGTTTTTGTCAATGGAAGAGAGGATGAAGTGATTAATCCTATGAATTTTGAGAATAATCAAGGTTTATGGGATCCAGGTGAAACAATAGAAATTGTTCTTAAGTTAGAGTACAACGTTGATTCTTCAAAAGGGTTCGCACTTGTAATAACTCTTCCAAATGGTGCAAGAACTTCACATACCACATGAGGTGAGAAGATGAATCCTCCTAAGGGTATATTAAGAACAGGTAATGCGGAACTTGACAGAGTTACAGGAGGCATTCCTGTTCCATCACTAAACCTCATTGAAGGGGAAAACGATAGCGGAAAGAGCGTTATTGTTCAACATCTTGCATGGGGAGGTCTTATAGAAGGCTTCACTGTACGCTATATTACAACTGAAACCACGGTTAAATCATTAATCATGCAAATGAAGAGTCTATCTCTTGATATTCTACCATACTTTATTAAAGGACAGTTTAAAGTTACGGCACTCCATGTTAAGAATATTTCATGGGATGAGAGAATAGCAAAATATTATCTCTTGGCAATACTACATTTTATTAAACATAAAGGATTTGCTGATGTAATTATAATAGACTCTTTAACGTACATAGCTACTCACGCTAACACAAATGATCTACTATTATTTCTTTCAGAACTAAGAAATATAGTTGATTCAAGAAACATCATTGCAGCTATAACAATTCATCCATATGCTTTTAGCAGTGACTTGCTTGTTAGAATTCGATCTATATGTGATGGTCATATGTTATTAAGTATAAAGGTTCTTCCAAATAAGGAAGTTGTAAGAGCACTTGAAGTAGCTAAACTTAAAGGTGCAAGGAAAACAACTGATAACATTGTCTTCTTTAAAGTTGACCCCGCTTTCGGCATAAAAGTAATCCCCGTATCACAGGTCAAGGCCTCAAGGTGAGAATACATGGAGGTAATGGATTCAAAGATTCCATGTAGCTTCGATGTTAGCAGGTGTTGGATTTGTGCAAAGATGGGTGGTGAATTTGAACGCTTTGCTAAGTATAATCCACACCTAGTTCAATACGTACACGAATGGTTTTCTACATCTCGTTTAGGATTTCCTAAATTTGTTGTAAGACTCTCACGAGAAATGGGTTATTCAAAGAGGTACAATTACATATACCCTGTTGGAGGACCCATATTCATACACGTTTATAGAGATCTAGGATACACGCATGGAATATACCATCCAATAGAGCCATTATTACCACCAGATAAGAAAATATTATTAAGGCAAGTTGAGGAACTTATTGCGTCTCTCATTGATGATCAAATTATTGAAGAACTTAAAGGTAATAAAGCTGAAGTACTTACAAAACTACTCAATGAAGTAGTAGAAATAGTAGATAAGAAGGAATTTAGTAGGATTACCAAAAATACACGTCATCTATTCAGCTTTAGAAGAAGTAAGAAGATAAGTAAAATCTATGTAGATGAAGAAACCTATGCAAGATTAAAGTATGAGTATCTAAGAGAGAAGGCAGGTTTTGGTGTCTTAGAGCCATTTTTAAAAGATCCTTACATTGAAGATATATCATGTGATGGTGTTGGACCTATCTTTGTCGAACATAAGGTCTTCCACTCATTAAGGTCAACTGTAGAGTTTAAGACTGATGAAGAATTAAATGCGTTCATAATCAGGTTAACTGAACGTATAGGAAAACCTGTAAGACCCAAGAGACCAATAGTTGATGCTGCACTACCTGACGGCTCTAGATTAAATGTGGTATTCGGTAGAGATATTAGCCGTAAAGGCTCTAACTTCACTATCAGAAAGCATTCAAAAATACCATTGAGTATAACAGAGCTCATAAAGTTTGGAACACTAGATGCTAGGATAGCTGCATATCTCTGGATGCTACTAGAGTTTAAGATGAGCTTATTTATTTGTGGTGAAACTGCTTCAGGTAAGACTACGACGCTTAATGCAATTACGGTGTTTATTAATCCTTCAGCAAAGATTGTCTCAATTGAAGATACTCCTGAAGTAGTCTTACCACATCCAAACTGGGTTAGTGAAGTTACGAGACACGGCGAAGACGAGAAAACATCAATAGATCTATATGACCTACTTAAAGCTGCTCTTAGACAAAGACCAGACTACATAATAGTTGGTGAGATTAGAGGTAAGGAGGGTCACGTGGCATTTCAGGCAATGCAGAGCGTAGCTTGGGAAACTCCTGTCCTAATAAGAGATGTAATTACAGGAAAAGTAGAATTAATGCCCATAGGCGCCTTTGTTGATAGATTCTATAAGGAATATGAAGAAAAAATCCCTAAACCTGTAAGAGGTTATGAAGTGCTGTCCATGGACCATTATGGTAAAGTTAAGTGGTCCAGAATAGAGTACGTCTTGCGCCATAGAGCTGAGGAAGTATATGAAATAACTTATGAAGGCAAAGGAACGATAAAAGCTACAGGCTCTCATAGTGTTTTCGTATTAGATGAAGATACTCTAGAAATTAGACCTAAACTTGTCTCCGAACTTCAAAGGGATGACCTACTAATCTCCTTTGTTAGAAGGAATTATGTTCCAAGCATGTCAACTATAGCGGAGACCCGTAAACTTCCACGCAAGAGAAGCATTCATGTCGAACTTATAGACGGTGGTCAAGAAGAAGTTGTAACCTATACTACTAGAGATAAAAGATTAGCCGTAGAACTTATTTGGCTATTTAAGCTTGCAGGCTTAGAATCAAAACTTTCTAAGGCTTATGATTCAAGGGCTGGCGAGTACTATGATATCCACATAAGGTTATATAATACTGAAAACTCAACATCATGGTGTGAAAGAGTACCTCTTAAACCAATACTTAAGTTCCTTGAAAGAACAAAATTAATTGATAAGTTACCTACAGGATTAGCCTATACAATCAAGAAGCTCTACGAATCAGGTCAAAGATTTATTACGAGGCGTATCGCTAGGAAAATACTGAACTTCATAGAAGAACATATTATAGAGCTCAACAATGAGAATGTACTATTTATAAATAAGCTGAGAAAATTTCTAGAGAGCGATATAGCCCTTGTCCGAGTGCTAAATGTAAAGAAGATTCCATATAGGGGCTACGTATATGACTTATCCACACCTGAAACAGAGCTCTTCATAGGCGGCGAAATACCAATAGCTCTACATAATACTGGGCACCCAGTCCTATCAACATTTCACGCAGCTAATATGGAAAAGCTTATACAGAGACTAACCGGCAAACCTATTGAAATTCCACCAGCATATATTGATAATCTAAATGCAGTCGTATTTCAAAACTTAATAATAGACCCTAGAACAGGTCGTGCAGAAAGAAGAGTAATAAGTGTTAATGAGGTTATAGGCTATGATGCAGCTGAAGGAACATACAATTTTATTGAAATATTCTCATGGGATCCTAAGAGGGACGTCCATACATTCAGAGGTGTAGGTAATAGTTACTTACTTGAATACAAGATTGCACCAAGAAGGGGATATGTGGGTAGAGAAGTTAGGAAAATCTATGATGAATTAGAGATGAGGGCTCAGATAATACAAAAACTTGTTGAAAATAAAGTATTCAACTACTATGACGTATGGAAGGTTATTTCAAAGATCTATGAAATGCCTATTGAAGATGCTTTAAAGAGGATTGATAGAATATGCCAAGAAGTTTTAAGGAAATCTTCTCAATAGTTTTTACAGGTAAGAAGCTACGTTATTTAACTCTTCTATTCCTTCTCCACTTACTAGCTTGTTCGTACTCTCGTGTAACTAGACTAGACCTATTCAAGATGACGGCAAGACCCGAATATGGATACATTACGCGTTTACTTAAGAGGATTAATGCATTAGTAAGTTTAGGTTTCGGACAAGCTAGAGCATGTGAAATAGTTGCTAATACTTCACGAGATAAATATTTAAGAGATTTCTTCTTAAGATTTGCTCAATCAATAAAAGTAGGTGAAGATATAACAGAGTTCCTGGAGAGAGAATATAAATCATATGTAATAATCTATGGCTCTGATTATGAAAGGTCTATGGTTAGGCTTAAAAGACTTTCAGAAGCATATATCGCCGTGCTTTCTTCAACTATCTTTGTATCAGTCACATTTGCCCTTATGGGTATGTTATGGGGGGAGGAATTTGTTCAAGCTCTATGGATGCTTATGCTACCGCTTATGGGGATATATGGGCTGCTCGTCTTCATGTTTTACCAAATAGCTCCATATGAAAAGTTAGTATCAGATTCTCATAGAGCTAGAAACATAGATAGATTATTAACGTTATCTAAAGTTATGGTCATAGCTACAATAATTTCGCTCATAATAAGCATATTCCTTAGTCTTCAATATTTAATACCATTAAACCTAATACCATTTATAGCATTAATATTTGGAGTACCTTCACTAACTATAGGGATCACAGGGATTCGTTTGATTAAGAAAATAAAGGTATTAGATGAAAAATTCCCGCCATTTCTAACAACTTTAGCATCATCAATATCATCACTAGGAGCATCAGTAAGAGAAGCCCTTAAGGAAATTATGCGTATAGATTTTGGACCATTAAATAAGCTTATACGTAGCTTAAGGGCTAGACTTGAAGTCGGAATTGATGAAGAGATTTGTTGGAAATTATTTGAACGAGAAACTTCAAGTGAGATAATTATATTTCATAGTGAAATATTCTATGACTCTTTCAAAGCTGGTGCACCTGCCGTTGTGGTCGGAAATCTACTAGGAAAATCTGTTCTAAACATTCTAACTCTTAGGAAAAGACGTGAGGAGGTAAGTGCATTTCTTAGAAGCATTTTATTACCGCTACATCCAGCATTAGCAGCTATATTAGCATTAACTCTAGCCATAATTACAGGATTCACTGAATCCATTGAAACCGTTCAGCAAGCAGCATTACCTGTTCAAATCATAACACCTATACCAGTACAAGCTGTTGAAATATTCTCATATATTGTTCTATTTACAACCACGATAGCAAACGCCATGGTAATGTACATTATTGAAGGAGGTCATAGTGTAAATCTTTCATACTACCTAGGATTATTCCTCTTAACAGGATGCTTAATATACTTTGGAATATATAATTGGATGAGAATATTTCTACAGTCACTTATAGGAGGTGTTGGAGGTTGATCTTCGTATGGAGCTTCTTTCTCAATTTAATCAATAAACAAATCAACTCTCTACTTCTTGGGATTATTCTGGGTATAGCTATAGGTTTAATTGAATTAGGGGTGATAATATTTCTCAGAAGAACTGGAAGCAGAGGTCTAAGAATATCAAGAAAAACAATGAAGGAAGAAACAAGAGAGATTACAGGTTCAAAAGAAGCTCAAGAACCTGCGAGGGAGACTGTTAGATTAGATACAGAGCAGCCATCTATTTCTATATCAGAAAATACAAGCTCCCAAGAGAAAAAAGAGAAAACCCTAGAACCTACGGTTGAAGCTAAGGAAGCTGCTAAAAAGGAGGAGGTAGAGAATATACCTAAACGTGTATCATTAGAAGATGTGCCTGAATCAATTAAAGCCCACGTTAAGAAAGTTAAAGTAAGGTCTCAACCAACTATAACTAGGGAGAAAACACTTCAAGAAAGTATAGACAAGGCTTCTGAAAACTTGGTTCAAAAAGAGATTAAAGAAAAACCTAGTACAAGTGTAGGGGTTCTAGTGCAAGTCCTAAAGGAGGTTAATGAAGCTGTTAAAGATCTTCGTCAGAGACTTAAGAGAGGCTTATACGAGGAAGAGTAAGGTTACCTTAGATTTTTATTTTCATGTTCTAAGACTCTTTTTAATTAATTAGAATTAGGTTTATTTTTGTGTATGATTTTTGTTTGTAGGGGTTGAGTATTGAGGTTTCTTGGTTTATATAGAGGTTCTGATGGCTGCTATGAAGTTAATATAGTTAAAGAAAATAATGAGTTTAAAGTTATTGATATAGTAAGGGCAGGTATTGTTCCTGGCGAAGATTTTAATGAACGTGCGCTAGAAGTTGCTTGGAGGAGTAATTTATATTGGGAGTACATTAATAACATGCTATATTATCCAGTAGTTGCTGCTAAGGGGTTTAAGATTAATGAGGAAATGTTATATTGGTTCAATCATTATCTCGCAATTGTTGGCGGTCGTGCTCTTAAGGATGCTCTATTGAATCTTTTTGAGTATAATGAGTTGATTAGTAAGGGTGTTAATCGTGAAGCTAGGAGTAGGTGGAGGAATGCAGTATTATTTCTTGGTATTGCTGAACAGGTGTTTTGGAGGCTTATATTGAACCTTATACCTGGACTTGCTAAATTTGTCAGGGAGTTTAGAATTTATGTTCAAGAAAGTTATGGTAAGAGGATTAGTGAGGATATATTGTATCCTCTTTGTGTGTTTGTTGAAGAATTTCCAACAGCTGATGGAGGTGATGCACCAATAACTCGTACTGGCTGGTCGACTGTTTGGGAAGATCTTGTGAGTGAAGCCTATGAAAGGTATGGCTTTAAGAAGCTATATGTTCATTTCGATGAGGAAGAGTATGAAAAAATAGCAAAGGAGATAGCTATTAAAGTACCATACGTTAACACTCCTAGTAACACCATTGCATTCTTTGAATACCTTAGTCCATTATTTAGGACTTAGCCTTAATGGGAAGAATTTTCGATAATGTATTTTTTACTTCATCTACATTACTAAACCTTATTGGTGCACCTGCTGAATGCGTATGACCATTACCTCCAAGCTTTTGAGCTAGTGAAGCTACATTCACTACTCGACTTCTAAAACTTGTTCCACCACTATATATAAGTACATATATATCAGCATCAAGACCTTGGGAAATTAGTTCAAGATGAACGTCTCCTGGATGAACTTTACCTGGTACATTGAAGACCGTAGCAACCTTGTATCCATTTACATCTATAATCTTAAGGTTCTTTATAGCTTGTCTTAGCATTGCAACATAAATTGTTTCTATGGTCTTATATGCTTCATCAACCCATTTAGGCCATAGATCCCCCTTAGCTAATGCTTTTACTGCCTTTCTTCTGAAATTCCAGTCATACCATCTTAATACTCTTCTCCATCTTGTTGATAAGGGATTTTTATTTATGAATCTATCATCATCAATAGCTAATTCAACTAGTTTACGGCTGTAATCGTCATCTAAGCGGAAGTATTTAGCTATGATTTCTGCTGCTACCATACTTTCATCTATATACATGTTAACGCCAATACCTGTTAGTTCATTAATAAATTTTTCAAGCCATTTATGGTGATCAAACCAATAGACTTCAATACCTATATTTACGAGCTTTGATAGTAATTTAGTAATAACTTTAGTTTGATTATCATCAGCTATGTTTAAATCTGATATTATTAAGTGGGATGCTCCATTAACTAAGGCATTATTAACTGCTAGGCCAAGAGAACGTATAAGAGCTCTTATTGACGATAAGTAACATCCCAGAACACTTACATCACCTTTAACCCTATAGATTAGTGCCGCAGAGACTACACCATCAACATCAGAGTGCGACACTATCACGGTTTTCAAGGACCTTTCCCCGCATAATTTCATATACTACACTAGACATAAATAAGTAGTAAACAAATCTTAGGGGAAGCTTTATGAAGCAAAAGTTTATAAGAATCCTAAAGTCAAAGAGGGAAAAAGCTATAAATGTTATTGGCGTCGTAATGATCCTCCTTATACTCTCATCAATGTCGTGTACATTTAGTGAAGACGTTAAATATGAAGAACTAGTTATTGCCGCTAAGGCATTCCTCGAATTGTGGATTCCCAAAGCAATAGAAATAGTTAAGGAAATTAAGCCCATTATTGAGGTTAAAGACAATATCTGCTCTATCATATGGTCAAGTAATGAAAGTGGTGTCTCCATGAAATTAATTAATACTGATGGTAGATATGTTCCATATCACGTTAAGATACATGGTATTAGAGCTTCATTTAATGAGAGAATGTATGTTAGCTTTCTTTCATCACTTGTTAGAACCATCGTAGGCAGGGGAGAAGTCATTAAGGTAAGCGAACTTGGAATCGATGGTGGTGAAGCAGGTAAGACCGTTACATATAGTGTTAAGGATGCTAACATAGGTGGTGCACTTGTAATAACAGTAATATACCCTGATATAATAATTCTTCAGGATACAATAACTTTAGAATTAATAAAATATGCTAAGTCTAAGGGTTTAGAAGTTCATATACCTTCAAAGCCCCTATCACAAATAAGGCTTAATGTAACTCTAAAGTCTATTAAAGGCTTAACCTTGAGGTATGAGAGAATAAATTCTCATATTATGCCCATATTAGAATTCATAAGCGGTAATGAAAAAATTAAAGTAAACCTATACAATGGTGAAGTTCTACATACAAAGATCTCAACGAAGGGAACAGAAAAGGTGGCAGGATCTTACTTATACATTAGCGTACTAGCAGTTACTATTACATCTATTATGATAGCATTAGTGATTCATAGTAGAAGGCATAAATACAAGAAAAGAAGAAGAGTAAGATAACATGGATACCGTGTCATTAGTAATCTTACTCCATCGTTTAAATTATCTATTTTAGTTCACCATCCTCATAGAGATTTTCTAAATAATAGGATATGAGATTTATAATCGAGTAATAGTATACGTGTATAAATGATGATGAGCGTGCCCTTCGGTATGATAGATGATTGGAGGTCCCATTGCTGATTCTTATATAGTATATGTCTTTTCTCCTTTTCTCCATATGATTTTACCATTTACGTGTCTTACTTCTATTATTCTATGGAATGGAATTATTGTTTCTCCTATACTAAAATACCATGATCCTATCTCAGTTATTTTTGATGCTTTTATATCTAATGTACCATATTCTCCTTCCATACTCCTATGTATTATCTTTACAATGTACTTTGATGGATCTTCACTCCACTTTATTCTATTTAGTAATTCTCTAATGACTGATTTACCTTTCTTGCCCAAGAAGTTTCACTTCCTCTTTTATTTTAATTGATATTTAGGGCTTGTAGATATTTAAGTGTAATATTAATATGAGGGAACGGTGTTAGATAAATATGGTTGAACTATATGCTCTTAAGGAGCCTACGGGAGATCTTGAATGGGACTACTTTCTATTATGGGAGGCTGCAAGGCTTAAGAAGTTCTATGTAGGTACTTTTTATGTACCAAAACTTCATAGGCTTTTAGCTGTTTTCAAGCCTACTCCTGGTGCTTATATTAGTAATCTTGCGTTTGAAAAGATAGATTCAAGTTTACTTAGGGATGCTTACAGAATGATATGCATTCCTGGTTGTGGTAAGTGTTGTGAAGCTGATAGTGGTGCATTTATTCTTGGAAATGAGTTAAGGGATATCCCTAAGAAGCCGAGAGAGAAACTACCCTCATTTTCCATAGTAATTTATGGTAGGAGTATTAGAGTTTATAAACTTGATATTGGACCTAGAGGTAGATGCATATTCTATGATGAGGTAAGCGGAGGCTGCAGGCTTGAAGGATTTAGAGGAACCATTAAACCTATAATATGCCTAATACATTATTGTACAGTATTTGCCGAGAAAAAGGATACTAAATATGTTAAGGTAGCAGTTAAAAGAATTGATAATAAGTACATACCTATATATAAACCTGTAGATGACGAAGAATGGAAGAATATTCTTAGAAACCTTGAGAAGTGGAAGCTTAGGAGAATAAAGGGATACAGTTTTAGAGCTTTTAGGGCTAAGAAACAACATTACTAATGTTTTTAGGCTATGTAATTAATTCAAATTAAGTTAATGGTTAGTTATTACCTTAGTATAAAGTTATTCATTTAAGAGCTTGCATCCTCTATAATCATCGGGTTTAAATTAAGGTTGACATGACATGGTAGCTGTTGAGGGAGCATTTAAGTATCTTCATCCTACCTTGAAGAAGGTTTTACCTAGTTATGGTTATCTTAAGCCTACTCCTATTCAAGAGAAGGCTATACCAGTTGTATTAGGTGGTCATCACGTAGTTGTTATTGGCCCTACAGGTTCAGGTAAGACAGAAGCTGCTTTATTTCCTGTTTATTCTAAGATTCTTGAAAAAGGGCTTAATGGTTCTGGTCAAATTCTTGTGCTTTATATTACTCCTTTGAGGGCATTAAATAGAGATATTTGGTTTAGAATGAATGATATTGCTAAAGCTATTGGTTTGAAAATGGCTATTAGACATGGTGATACTCCTCAAAGTGAAAGAGCACGGATTGTACGTAATCCTCCCGATATACTTATTACCACTCCTGAAACTTTTCAATTCTTACTTGTGGGTAGAAAGTCTAGAGAGATCTTAGGGGGCGTTAGGTGGGTTATTGTTGATGAACTCCATGAGCTTATTGATAATAAGCGTGGTGTGCAGCTAACCATCGGTTTAGAAAGATTACTTGAAATTACGGGTAGAAGATTTCAGAGAATTGGTTTATCTGCGACCATAGGTGATATCGATCTTGCCAAGAACTTTCTTGGCGGAGGTTTTCGTTATGTTGAAGTAGTCTACGTTGAGCTTTCTAAAGGTATGAATATGGTTGTCGATTTTCCTACACCTTCTGAAGAAGACGAGATATTATCTCAAGAAATTGAAACGACACCTCAAACTGCAGCAAGAATTAGAAGGATTATTGAACTTATTAGAAGTAGGAAGGGAAGCCTGGTCTTCACTAACACTCGTGATATGGCTGAATTTCTTTCATCTAAACTACATAAGTTATTAGGTGATGCTATTAAAGTTCACCATGGTAGTTTATCAGCTAGTGAAAGAATTACAGCTGAGAAAATGTTTAAGGAGGGTTTAATCAAAGCGCTTGTATGTACATCCTCTCTTGAGTTGGGTATTGATATTGGTCACGTTGATTTAGTTATTCAGTATATGTCTCCTAGACAAGCCACTAAGCTTTTACAAAGAGTTGGTAGGTCAGGTCATAGATTAGATAAAATTTCTAAAGGCTATATCATAGCATTTGATAGTTTTGACGATATTATTGAATCAGCAGTACTTGCCCGTAGAGCCATGAGATGTGAACTTGAAAATCCTCATATTCATGAAAATGCATTTGACGTATTAGCTCATCAAATTATCGGTATCGTGCTTGAAAGAGGTATTGTTGACATAGATTACATATACTCTGTCATTAAAAGGGCTTACCCTTATAGAGATCTACCCTTTAGTGACTTAATGGAAGTGATTAAACAGCTTTCTTCTCAGGGATTAATTAAGGTCGTTAATGGAAGTCTTAAGCCAGGTTATGGTTCTTGGAAATATTATTATGAGACTTCTATGATACCTGATGTTAAACATTATAAGGTTAGGGATATAGTTACAAATACCTTTATTGGCGATCTAGATGAAGAATTTGTAGCATATCATTGTAGTGAAGGATCACTATTTATTCTTAGCGGTAGGGTTTGGAAAGTCATAAGCATTGATCATGAGAAACATATTGTTAATGTGGAACCTCTCGAGAAAGCTATGGGTATTTTACCTGCATGGGAAGGAGAACTTATCCCTGTTGATTATAAGGTTGCTAGAGAAGTCGCAGCATTAAGAAGGAGAATTCGTGATTCATTAAGTAATGTAAATAAGTTGAACGAAATATTATCTCAATACCCTCTAACAAGTAAGGCACGTGAAAGAATTATTAAGGTCATCTCAGAGCATGTTAAGAAGAATCTACCAGTTCCAACAGATAAAGACATAGTTTTTGAAGGTTTAGGCAAAATAGTCGTCGTCCATGCAGCATTAGGCTCCAATGGTTGCCAACTTTTAGGTATAGTGCTTTCATTTATATTAAGTAAAAAGCTTGGATGTAGTGTCGCTTATAGATCTGATCCATATAGAGTCTTACTTGTTTTTCCATATGCTATTGATCCAAAATATATTGCTTCGACTATTAATGAACTTGCAAAATATAATCACGATAAAATAATGGATTTAATAAGAGAGGCCATTCCTAAGACCAGGATATATAAGTGGAGGCTTCTTCATGTAGCTATGAGGTTTGGTGTAATCAGAAAAGATGTAGATTCTAGGTATATAAATAAAGTATTAGATACATTAACAAACAGCATTATTGGTAAAGAAGCATTAAAGGAAGTGCTGGTCGATAAGCTCGACTTAAATGCTTTAATTAAATTTTTAAGTGACGTGAAGTTAGGTAAGTTAAAGGTACATATTGTAAGTAATAGAAAAGAACCACTACCTATAACTAAGGAATCGTTAATGAATATGTTATTATACGATATTGTAGCTCCAGCTATACCTTTCACCGTACTTATACAATTAATTAAGAAGAGATTACTAAGTAAAAGAATAAGACTCTTATGTATCATGTGTGGTAAGTGGAGTATTACAGCTAGAGTAGGTGAGCTTCCTGATAGAATCAATTGCCCTAAATGTGGATCAGGTCTAGTAACTGTAATAAGACATGATGATGTTGAATCTGAGAAAATAGTTAAGAAGTACTTAAGAAGAATAAAGTTAAGTGATGAGGAGTCAAGGAAGTTTAAAGAACTTAAGGATAAGGCTTACGTTGTTTTAACATATGGCAAAGTTGGAGTTATCGCCCTATCAGCACATGGTGTTGGACCAAAGACGGCATTAAGGATTGCGGGTAAGTATTATGAGAGTGAAGAGGCTTTTTACAGAGCTATACTTGAAGCTGAAAGACAATATATTAGGACTAGGCAATACTGGCATTAAGTAAATACTCATACACTTCATTAAAGCAAATAAGATTGTTACTATAAGTTAAGACTTAGTGGTTAGGATATGGAAACTTCAAATAATCTATTAAGGCAAGTTTATGGCTTATTAAAGGAAATGGGGTATGATGTGAAGTATATCGATGAACTTACATTAGTAATCAATATAAAGACGAGTGATTTCAATCAACTTAATATTATAATACAACTTGATCCTACTATTAGGAAGATTAGATTTATGGTACCAACTAATTTTGAAGTACGTAGTGCAGGGAAGTTATTAAGACTTCTTAGGCATTCTTTTGATAGCTGGAAGTACTTTTATGCAATAGACCCAGAATACTATGTTATTGTAATATGTGATACCTATTTTACCGATGTGAGGAAGCTGAGAGTTTTAATTGAAAGAATTATAAATTATGTTATTGAAGGAGTGAGTAAGTTAGAGGATATTTTAGGTACTTAGAATTAGAGTTTAATCTTCAAGGTATTCTTTTAAGCTAACCTCCTTACCCTTCTTAACGAATTTAATTCTAATTTCAGGTTTTATAGGTACACCTAGGTTGTTTAATAATAGTAAGAGTGTTTGTGCATCTAATTCTCTTATATAACCTGCTTGTATAAGCCTAGCTATAACTGCGATAGCATATCTTGTTGCTTCAGGGTATTCTCTTTCAGCTCTTTCTAAAAGCTCCCTTCCACGATCATCAACTAATACATTCATTACCAATTGTTTAGGTGATGGTGGTAATGGCATCTGCTCCTCCTTACTTTTACTTAATGCGAGTTTCATAGCCTTTTCTAGTAATTTTTTCCTAAGGCTTGGTGGTAGCTCATCAAGAGACATAGCCTTACCCTCCTCTATTCTTAACCTCCAATATACTATTATTTTAAAGTTTAAAGACCTGTCGAAACTACATATGTTAAATTTACATGTGATATCCTTAGAGAAACCTATATATGGAGATATGATAAGGGATGGTAATGGTAATATTACCTATTAATATTTTTATATTAAAGGCTTCAATATATCTTCATAGAGTTTAAGGTAGGTGTTAAGCTATGGCTGAAGAAACCATGAACATGCTTATGAACTTAGAAATGATTCACGAGAAACTTGGCGAAGAACTTAGAAAAGTCCATGAAAAGTATGGTAATAAGGGTATAAATATAGCTGAAAAATTATTAGACACTATCATTGAAAAGTATAGCGACATTATTAAGGAGACAGCTATACATGCAGGTTTTAAAATAAGGGCTATTTGGGGGTTAATCGACGTAGATGAATATGGTCTTCCATATATAACCATAACATTATATGATCCTACAGTTAAAAGCCTAGAGGAGGAAGAAACTATTGAAAAATATAGTAATTTTATAACAAAGCTCAGTGAAAGTGGTGATAAGTTTCTTGAAGAATTGGTCGATAATCCCTACATTACTTTGACCATAAATAATATACCACCACCCAAGATAAGATATTTTAGCCAAGATAGATAATAACAAACAGCAATATTCAAGCTATATGATTTTTAATGAATTTTATATTCATATTAAATCGTATGATTAATCATAGTTATTGTTTAACGTAAATGTACATCTCCATTTAATTACATAGATTGATTTACTATGTTACATTTATCATAGTATTAATCATATAGAAAATGATCAAGTCGATTTTACTCCTATAAACCTGCTAAGAACTAGTGGCTATATCTAAATCTAGCTTCCCGTCGTTCTATAAACCATCATTACTACATTTGTAAAAAACTATCTATAAGCTGATAGATATCCATGAACCTACATCTTTGCTGGTTGATATGGCACACATCTTTAAAATTATTTCAGAAGGCTTATTCATAATAACCTTAAATTACAAATAATATCTTTAGAGTCGTAGGCATGATTTGAATTTACTTTACTTCACTATAATCTACGATATAGTGTTATCTAAATAAAGAATTGTATGGTTTATTTACTTCCATTAAGTGATCGGCTTTCTCTGTATAGATCGTCGTTTCCGCTTGGTTATATTATCTCTTTATTGTTTTTGAAATAGTCTCCGTGATTAGTTGATTAAATCCCTCTTCTCTAATAGCCCTTTCAATTCTATATAATTGTTCTGGTGCTGTATCATGTTGTATCGCTACTTTGTAAACGGGCTGTCTTGTTGCTTTAGCATATAAAAGGAGTATTAATGATCTAACTGCTCCTGGATTTCTAAACCTTCTTGCTAGTGTGCTATCATATAATATGTAATTTATTAATTGTTCTAAGCTTTTAACTACATCAATGATGTCTTTCTTAAAACTAAAGCAAAATGTCTTCTGCTTTCTAAAGCATACTTCATTATCTGTAACCCAGAGCTTCCTTTTCCTACGTCTCTTAACGGGTATTAAGGTAGGAGATAGCTTCTCGGGCTGGGACAAAGGAACTCCCGATACTATATATTCCTAGAGGGTGGTATTAAAGTGGTACTTTCATAACATTAACGCGGTATTCCTACACTTATATTCAAATTATATAAATAAAGTGACACTGCTTAAATATGACAGTTAGTCTATTATTCACCTTTAATGTCTTTTATTACCTCTTTTGCTACTTTACTTCCGGATAACAGCATCCCACCAAATATAGGCCCCATTCTTGGAAGACCATATAGTGATGCTACTGCCATTCCTGTGACGTATAATCCTGGAAGTACTTTTCCTGTTTTTTCAACCACTAATCTCTCAGCTTCTTCGCTATAAGCAGGTTTATGTCCATGTACTTTAAGGTTACTTTCAGGTATCTTTTTTGCTACGATACTTAAGACCTCAGCCTCATGTCCTGTTGCATCTATAATTGCTTTAGCCTTTATGAATAATGGATCTACATGTAAGCCGCTTAATATTACTGCACTCCATTGAATTACTACACCGGTTATCCTTAGCGGATTTAATCTATAGATTACATCCTCAACTGTTACACCATGTATTATTTTCGCTCCTTCCTTCAAAGCAGCATACGCAAGTCCCGCCATCAACTCAGCTGAATCAAGTATGAATAGCTTATCATTTAAGCGTTTATACCTTATGTTCATTTCATCTAAAATTTCATTTGCAGGATATTCTACTAGTATTTTATGGAATAGCATTCCTCCTCCACCAATACCTCCACCAAATGACAACCTTCGTTCAAGGATTACAGTCTTTAAGCCTTCCTTGACTAAGTAGTATCCTGCAACCATGCCTGAAGGTCCTGCACCTACAACAACTACGTCAACATTAGATAGCTCTGCAAGATCCTTAGCTGTTTCAAGTACAATATACCTCGTTATTTCTTCTTCAGGTATACCCTTAATGCTCATGGCTTAACACCTACATGAGTTGAGATACTTTTAGCTTAATAAACCTAATCTACTACTACATTCAACAGAAGGTGAAGTATGAGAAATGACATAGCGTTAATACTCTACTACACAAGAAATAATAAATATAGTCTAAATTCAATACTTGCAGCAATAGAACATAATAATGTACCTGTAGATGTATATGTTGTTTGGAATAATGACCCTATACTCGAGTTAGCTCATAGATTAAGGAATTTATATAGGAAAGTAATCATCGGTTTAAGTTTCTTTACTACTCAATTACCTGAAATTATAAGTTTTGTAAAGCTAGTTAAGAGATACCTGCCTGACATAATGGTTGTAGGTGGAGGTCCACACGTTACGGGAGATCCTGCTGGATCATTATTAAGAATAGGATTTGATTATATCTTCTATGGTGAAGCAGAAGAAAGTGTTTGTGATTTTCTCTGCACCTTAAGTGAGGGTGGTGACGTTAAGAACATTTGTGGTATAGGGTATGTTGAAGACGACAAGGTCGTTGTCTGTAAAAGGAGCAAAATTGTTGATCTAAATAGTTATCCTCCTTTTCCTTATTGGAGAAGAATGTTTAACCCAATTGAGATTATGAGGGGTTGTCCAATAGCCTGTAAATTCTGTCAAGTATCTTTTATGCATGGTGTTAAGGTTAGATTTCGTGATGTAGATGTTATATTAAAGTATGCTGAATTAATGTGGAAAATGGGATTAAGAGATCTTAGATTTATTGCACCTAATTCTTTTGCCTACATGAGCAGTAATGGGATAACTCCTTGCTATGATGCTATAGATACTTTGCTTAAGAAACTACACGAAAAAGCGAAAAAGTATGGAGGTAGAATATTCTTTGGTACTTTTCCAAGTGAGGTTAGACCTGATAGCGTTGATAAGGAAGTTCTAAAGACTTTAAGAAGATACGTAGCAAATACGTCATTAATTATTGGAGCACAGTCTGGTAGTGATAAGATATTAAGGATTATTAATCGTAGACATACAATTGAGGATGTCTTTAACGCTGTTGAAGCAGCCATAGAATGCGGATTTAAAGTAGATGTAGACTTTATTTTTGGTCTACCATTTGAGGAGGAAGAGGATATTCAAGCTTCAATAAAGGCTATAGAGAGGTTGGTTAAGACGGGTGCTAGAATTCATGCACATACCTTTATGCCATTACCTGGAACTCCATTTGCAGAAGCTCCTCCAGGCAGAATACCTCTCTCAGTCAAGAAGAAGTTATATAAACTTATTGGTGAAGGAGGTCTCTATGGTCAATGGATTATTCAGGAAAGAATAGCTAATATGATTGATTGGTATAGGAGGAACAATTATATATTCACAGGTAGAAAACTTAATGAAAAATTAAGATTTAGATAATGATAATGTTTATCTCCTTTAATATTTCTCAAAGCTTAATACTGTAATTACCTGAAAATAATTCTGAATGAAGGGTTTAAGTATGTATTAGTAAGATAAATAATAAACAGATATATAGGGAGGATGTCAGGTGAGCAGCAACGATACCCATGGAATTTATTCAATTAGGTAAGCTTACATGGGAAGCAATGAGGGATCCCATATATGATTATGTAGAGTATAATAAAGAAATTGAAGCAAAAATTATAGATACTAGGGTTTTCCAAAGACTTAGACATATTAAACAACTCCAATTAACTTACCTTGTTTATCCAGGTGCAGAACATTCAAGGTTCCAACATAGTATTGGAGTTATGCATCTAGCTGGTCAGTTTAGTAGTCACATTTTATCATTTCTCGTTAAAAAGCTTGGAAATGAAGCTCTTGAAGGCTTTAAGCTTGAATCATTAATTGAAGGTTCTAGAATTGCTGGTCTTCTTCATGATGTAGGGCATGGACCTTTTAGTCATATGTTTGAGGAATCAATACTGTTAAGTAAAGAACTAAAATCTAAGAATCTAGATAACCATGAGCTCTTAGGATTATTGCTTATAGAGTATTCAGAGATCTCAAAAATAGTCCGAGAAGCTGAAGATAAATATAACTTACCTCAATTGTACGAGATTATTAAGAAGATATTATCTGAAGATGAGCCTAAAGAGAAGATACTTAAGTTGATCAGAAAGACGATAAAGGCATGGATCTATCCTTCAGATATAATGGACTTCTTGTTAAGGGATAGTTATTATACTGGAACTAAAGAGTATGGTGCTATAGACTATCAGAGACTTATTAGAGAAAGCTATCCTGTAGTTGTTAATGATTTATACCACAATATTGCTATCAATAGAAAAGCTCTAGGTGCTCTGAGAAGCTACTTTAATAGTAGGGTCTATATGTATGAACATGTATACCTTCATCCATATAATAGATCTCTTTCCAAGCTGTTAAAGGAGATATTAAAAGAAGTTGATAATGAACTAGGACTAACTGAAGCGGTATTAAGGCTTGGTGAGGGGGATCCATCTAAATACATCAAGCTTACAGATGATTATGTATTATCTAAGTTAGCTGATCTTGTTGAAGAAAATAAACTTAAACCTGATGTAGCTGAGAAGGTTAAGGCTTTACTTAATAGACGTAATCCTTGGAAACGTATTGGATCTGATTATAAGATTCCTCTTGTAGCTACTGGTATAGGCCATGATCCAGGTATACTGGCATACAGATACTTAAAACACTGGACCAATGATTTAGAGAAGTTCGTTAAAGATGAAATAGCTAAGTCATGTAGTAGTATGGTTAATCCTAATAATATATGGCTTGATGTTAATGTACTTCACCCAATACCGTTAGCAGGCCTCTCTTCACCAATACTTTATGTTACAACAATTATAGGTATGGAAATGGTTGATGTAAAACCATTAGATATTGTAGCATTTATGGTAAGAGAGGGTATCATACCTAGAATAATAGTCAGAGTATATGTGGATAGAGTAAGTGTTCGTGAAAGTAATATCTTAAGGAGGGTATCTGAGGTTGTAGATAAAGCTATTTCAGAGTTCTTTAACATAAGAGGCGTTGCTGGAGGCATAACGGTTTAATATAGGAGGGAAATATCATGATAGAGGAGACAATTAGAGAACGAATTATGAAATTGCTTATGGAAACTAATTGTCCACTTTCAGCTAAAGAAATTATAGTTGAGCTAGGTTTAGACCCTAATACTCGAGAAAGAGAAATATATGAACACATAGAGCATATAGCTAAAACAATTAGGAGAAAAAGCAGAGGTAAATATGCCGTATTTATGACGCCACCTCAATGTAAAAGCTGCGGCTATGTATTTAAAAATCTAGAAAAGCCACGAAGACCTAGTAAGTGCCCCAGGTGCCGTAGTCAAAGAATTGAACCACCAAGATTTAAAATCATGGAAGTATAATAATATAATGTTAATGAGGATACACTGCTGGACAGCTGAAAGAAGAATGATGTAGAGGCCGCGAACTGATTTAACTCCTAGTCATAATATAGTAAGAGCGGGTGTGTTGATGTATGGTGGTGGTAAGTGTTTCTAAAATTACAAGGCTTCTTCATCCTAAATTAACAGTAATCATTACTTCATGTAATAAGCGGGGAAAGTGTAATGCAATGGCTGCTGCTTGGGTTATGCCTGTGTCAGCAAGACCTCCTTTAGTAGCTGTAGCTATTTCTCCTAGAAGATTAACATATAGTTACATTAAGGAAACTAGGGAATTCGCCATAAACGTCCCATCGATAGATCTACTTAAGCAAGTACACTATACTGGTACTGTATCTGGAAGAAAAGAGGATAAATTATCTAAGATAAAAACATTTAAAGCTAGAAAAATTAGAGCTCCATTGATATCCGAAAGCATAGCCTGGCTTGAATGTATCGTTGAAAATGAGATAGAGGCAGGTGATCACGTGCTCTTTATCGGTAGAGTTGTAGAAGCATATGCTTTAAAAGAATACTTAGATGAAGATGAAACGTATAGTTCATATAAATTCAAGCCCGTATTATATATAGGTGGAAATAAATACACGACTACAGAGAACGTTAGATATGTCCCTCAATAAATCCCCATTAATAACTTTAAGGAGCTTTGCATTCATTTTAGTAGTAGCATTAATGTTCTTAGTATTTTTAAATATAATGTCTAGTTCTTGGGGTCATAGACCACTTCATATGGTGACTATTAAGGTTCCTGTCCCAACAGGTAAAATCGTAAACAAAACAATTCTTGAGGAAAGTGAAGTAAAATCCAGGACTACTTTAACTACAACATCTTACTTTAGTAAGAAAGAATCTAAACGTCAATTAGATTTTCTAATGCTGTTATTTAAGCTCCTAGCCGACTTCTTTAAATGGATTGGCATGATTCTCGTCTTAGCTTTTTACACTATCATGTCTTTTATAATGAGGTTGTTCGGATTTAAGGTCCCCGAAGTGCCGCTAAGAGCAGGTAATAGAACTATAATAGTCCATGAAATTGAGGTCCTTAGTACTGTTGTAGGCATAATATTGTTGGCTTTAATAGCGACTTCAGTTTACATATACTACATTCACTTGTCGAAGAAGAGGGGGTTTTCTTTTACTAGAAAATACTTAACTTTAGAAGAATCTAGAAGGGAGGTAAAGAAGAAGTCTATAGTATTAAATGCTATTAGTTCAATATTTCACGAAATCTATATGAAGGCTAAAAGAGCATTCGATATTGGTGAATCTATTACGCATAGAGAGCTTGCTAAAATAATTGAAGAAAATACAGGCTTAGGTGATGACATATGGGTTATTACATTAGCGTTTGAAGATGTAAAGTTTGGTAAGAAAGAAGTTTCATGGGTTGATATTAATTATTTAATTGAGTGTAAAAAGAGGATTATTAAAGCGCTAGATAACATCTTGAAGGATAAAGGTGAAGTGGGGTTAGGGTAGATTTGCTATTATTAGCCTATATAATTCTAGCCATTCTGGGATTATACTTTACGATTAACTATATGATTAAAATAATTAATGGATTTTGCTGTTATACCCCAGCAACGCAGCCTAAATCATTATATCATACTATTACTAAACCTCCTAGGGCATCTAGTTACTATGCTTCATTGATATATAATCCTATGATGGTTGCTATAGAATGGTTTTCTAAGGAAATATACGGACTACTTCGTATAATTGAAGAAGAATGCAATGTTAAAATAGATCTGTTAAGACAATTAAGTATTTTCATGAAACTAAGAACCTTTATCTCATTAACGCTTAATTTATCAAAATATTTAGGCATAATTAATGCTATTAGGTTATCCTTATTGCTATTTAAGCTTAGGAGCATTTATATTAATATGCATATTGTTGAAAGGGAAATTTATAGTAAAGACTTATATGAACAATATAGGAAAACAGATGAAATTTTAGCTAAGGTGATAAAATACTTAGATATGGCTAATAATATAATCTCTAAGCTACAACATGGTAATAGTAATAGGTGAGTAAATTATGGATACTAGTTTTGTTGAAGAATTAGCAAGTAAATTAAGGAAGGAGATAAGTAAAGTTATTGTTGGTAGAGATGATGTTGTCAATAAGCTATTCATATCGCTTCTTGTTGGAGGTCATGTATTAATTGAAGGTGTTCCAGGCATTGCTAAAACATATCTTGCTAAATCTTTCGCATTAAGTCTTAACTTAAAGTTTAAGAGAATACAGTTAACTCCAGACTTATTACCTAGTGATATTATTGGGGTTAAAGTATTTAATCAAAAGACCTTGGATTTTGAGTTTAGGCCTGGACCCATATTCACTAATATTTTGTTAGCTGATGAAATTAATAGAACTCCTCCAAGAACTCAAAGTGCTCTTCTTGAAGCTATGCAAGAAAGACAAGTTACAGTTGATGGTGAGACCTACAGACTTCCCGAACCATTCATGGTCATTGCTACTCAAAATCCTGTTGAAACCGAAGGTGTTTACTCTCTTCCGGAAGCTCAGTTAGACAGATTTTTATTTAGATTAATAGTACATTATCCTAACCGTTTAGAAGAAGTTGAAGTTTTAAGACGTAAAAGAATTAAAGGTGAAGTTATTGATGTTGAACCTATTGCGGGTATAAACGAAATAAAGAGAGCCAGAAATATTATTCAAGAAAGAGTTAAAGTTGATGATGATATTCTTGAATATATAGTAGACCTCGTCAGAGCTACTAGAGAACATCCAGCTATTCTTTTAGGTGGTAGTACCAGAGCCGAGGTGATGTTACTTTATGCATCCAGAGCTTATGCTGCTATAAGTGAGGGTAGAAACTACGTAATACCCGATGATGTTAAAGCAGTTTTCTTTGACGTAATGAACCATAGGATTATACTAAGACCAGAATTTATAATTAGCAGTTATAGCCGCGAACCCCTATGGAGCTATAATACCATTAGAAAGGTACTCGATCACGTATTGAATAAGGTGAAGGCTCCTAAATGACTAAAGGTCTTAGGCTTACACGTAAAGGTAATCTAATACTATTATTATGTAGCGTACTGTTATTTTATTCGTACTTAACCTTAAGATATGAAATAATAGCTTATGCGACATTTCTCATATTATTGCTTCTCCTAGACTTAGCATATCTTACAAAAAATGCTCATAAATGTATTATTAAAGGTGGCCGCATTAAATATTCAAATAAAATACTCCTAGGAAGTTCTAGTGAGATCTATTTAGAGCTTATGATAACTAATGGTAAAGGCCTATTATTCATAAAGGATCTCATACCAAAGGAATTAACTATAATTAAGGGAAAAAATGAAGCACTAATAAATATTAAAAGAGATACTAAAGTTAAGTTAAAATACATCATTAAACCTATATACAGAGGCGACTTCTATTTAGGTCCTATAATCGTATACTTTACTAGTGTACTTGGTCTAGCTGTATATACTCCATCAATAGAGCTAAGGAATAGCTTAGTGAATATTAAAGTAGTTCCATCATTTTACACTATCTCAGTAAAGCCTCTAACAATAATGCACAAATTAGCTGCTCCTCATGGAGGGCACCCTATTAGAAGTAAGGGGATAGGTGTTGAATTAGAATATCTTCGTGAATATATGCCTGGCGATGACTATAAAAAGATAGCATGGAAGCCTACAGCACGTAATCCTAGGAGAATACCTTATGTAAAAGAAACAAAAACAGAGATCATGCTTGAAACAATGCTAGTCATTGATCCAAGTATACCTTCATCACTAGGATATAAGAAGAGGATTATTGATTACTATGTTGAAGCAGCAGGAGCTATATTATTAACTGCTCATAGGCTTGGAGATCCCATTGGAATATACATAACTGGTATTCCATCACACTTAACTATTCCAAGCCGTAGAAAGGAAATGCTCTCTTTAGCTATTGAGGCTTTAGAAACACTCTCACCACAAATACATGTACCAAGGTTGATTAGTGTAGTGGATGTAGCCAAGAGAGTGTTATCTCATAGGACTATCATCATATTATTTACAACGCTTGAAGGCATAAGCAAAGATGAAGTTGAATACATAGTTAATTCATTAAAAGCTCTTAACCATATACCTGTATTTATAATACCCTATACACCTTCATTTACACCTAAGCCTAAGGGCAAGTATTTATACAACTTATATGTAGATTTAGTCATTAGAGAGCGTAAGAGATTATCAAGATATGTTAGACTATTAAAGATTAAAGGTGCATTGGTTTCTGTTCTTCCCAGGAAGTACTTCATTGAAGGAGCGTTGAACTTATACTACAGTTTACGTGAAATGGGGTGATAATAATTTCCATAGAGAGATTTTTACGTAATTTCCTGTTGTTCATGTTCTATGTACTTATAGGCTCTCCAATATATGTTATTTTTTATAATAGAATAATGCATAAGCTGATTACAAGTCATGAACTTATTTTATGGTTAAGTATTTCAGTTATACTATTTCTTATATTAGTGTTTTTAGATAGAAGTGGTAAAGCTAAGTTTATTTATACATTTCCGATAGTAATGTTTCTAGCTCTAACAATAGTACGTAACTACTGTACCCCATTATTAGCTTCAGCACTATTAATAGTAGTCACGTTATTTTGGCCAATAATACCTATACTTAATTGCAAATATAAAGGTTTTTATATTATTACTACTCCCATTATAGCTTATAGTTTAGCATTAGCATTATTCGTAGCCTTAGAACATGATGTTAGCGATTCAGGCGCAATAGCAATTTCAATTCTATTAAGGGGAGTATTGGCATTAGTAGTAGGATATGAAACACCTTTGTCTCTAGTTAATGTACCTCTAGAAGTACATTTTGCATATACTTTATCAATGGTGTTGGTACCTTTATATTTAGCTACATACTGGTGTAAAGGAGTAACTTTTGAAGTTAAATTAGAGTACCTATCTAAATTAATGCTTTATGCAGCACTATTTACCTTATTAGGTCTTACAGTAGCATACGTAATTCTCCCTATGGCCCAAATGATTATATTAGGTTCATTACTGCTTGTATGCTTCTTAACCATATTTATATACAGGTATATCGTGTTTAGGAGTTTGAAGTGAGTGTGGTGTAGATAGTTGATATCGAAGTCGCTCTTACAATATTTGCCAAGAATATTAGTGTTGTTAATAATAGTAGGTTTTGTGGTACATCAACTATACTACACGCTCTATACTGACTTAACTAAAGGTGATGTAAAATACGTAAGTGATGAATGTTGGTATGTTAGTAGTGCTAGAAATATGCTTTATAAGTATTTTGGGTTAAAACCTAATTCGATAGTTAATGGTAAAGAATATGCAACAGTACTCTGTACATCAAGCACTATAAGAGATGAAGTTTCTTCATTTGTAGAAACTGTTGGAGGTATAATTTTAAAAATATATGATAAACAGCTTAGGATAGGATATCCCTATGCTCTTGGAGTCTTAATGCCTATAGAATACATTAATGAACTTAAGTCATGGAATGGGGTTCTAATCATAGAAGGCTATCCTTATCCTGATTGGAATGGTATAACCGAATACCTTAACCTAGAACATCCCCCACTGGTGAAGTATATCCTATGTTTAACCTTATTGGTTAAAGATAATCCTGTAGCTTGGAGAATTCCAAGCATAATTGCTGGGGCTTTAATAATATTTTTTGCGTATCTTATTGCATCTAAAGTATTTAATTCATGGATTGGTGTTGTAGCTGCATTATCTGTTGCTATTGAACCTGTAGTTAGGTCTATGAGTCTTGTTGCTATGCTTGATATATATGTAGCGCTCTTTTCAATAATTTCATTATATTTTACATTAGCTGGTAGATATTATCTAGCAGCTGTTTTTATAGGTTTAGCAGGATCGTCTAAAATGAGCGGCTTCTTTAATTCATTAGCATTAATGATTGCTGGTTGGAGAAATTTAGATAGAAGGAGGCTTCTACTTTGTGTTATTGTAATACCTGCTTTTGTATTCTTTATTATAAACATACCAATAATCATAAATGAAGGAGGGCTAATTAATTGGATAAATCTCTTACTATGGGCTATAGGATGGCATACAACCTCTAGACCACCTAATGGGCCTCCAGTTTCTAATCCATGGGATTGGTTTATAGCACGTAATCCATTTCCCCTGCATTTTTCGCCAGATTTATACGCTATGCCTAGTCCATTTTTAATGCTATTAACCTTACCTTTAACAGCTATTCTAATACCATTAGCATTAAAGGCTCTCCGACCTGGTGTTGGTAGTATTCTCTCATGGTATTGGGTTCCCATAGGGATGTATATTCTTTTATATTTCATCGGCAACAGAACACAATATAGTTTTTACACAGTTCATATAACCCCCATAGCTGTTTTAATAGTTGTTAGTATTGTATACTTAATTACCGACTTAAACCTTCTATTAAAGATCTTAAAAACATATCTAGTAGAAGGTAATTATAGAGTTCCCTTATTTACATGTTTTGGCATTATTCTATTTATTGTAATATCATATTTATTACCTCTATTCGGTGTTTATAGAGTGCTTATTTCAGCTATAGTAGCTACAGCTGTAGCAGCGTTAATGGTGGAGAACGTAAAGCAAAAAATCATTATAGGATTTATAACGGTGAGTATAGGAGAATTAATCATTGTATTAATATGGCTTTCTACAGCATTTGAATTTATCACAAGATTATTTACAAAGTTCACCTTCTACGCATTAACACCAATAATGATAGCTCCCTTATTTGGTATTCTAGGGTCATTAATAATGATGCCTGCATCCAAGAAGGTATTTTCAGTTATCGAGTCATTAAGGGAAAAGGAGGAAGAAGTCTTAGATCTGCGAAAAATGGATGAAGTCAACAATGATGATAATTGATGTTAAGTTAATAATGTATATATAGTTTTAACCTTATTGGATTTTCGTTGTACTTGAATTTAATTACTACATTTGGATATATTTCTCCCTCTATAGGCTCTAATTTACATTTTCCTTCAGTTAGTAATTCTCTTCTTATTTTGTTTATTTTTTCAATACCATACATTAAAGCTAATTTAGGATCGAATTCTATTGACGTTATTATTAGTTTATTTGGTAACTTATACATGTTTAGTTTATATGGTTCATAAGCGTAGTAAAGGTAGTAATATGATTCATTCTTTGTATAGCTTTCAGTTATAACAAGTGCGTCTCCTCCATAGAGTCCTTTACCCCTTCTTATTTCAATGAATATTACATTGTTATGTGTTATGATGGGCATCCATTAATGCCTCTTCCCGTCGATTACCTTAGCATAAATTATATTTCTATGTATTCTGCTTATTCTAACCTTTACCTTTTGTCCCACATTTACATCTCCTATAATAATAACCTTATATTCATTATACTTTGCTTTTCCTGAACCCTTCTCATCTATATCATCAACCTTTACTTCTATTAATGATCCTGGTTTCACCTTCTCTGTGGGTTTAAATTCTTCGGGTTTAGGTATTGATGGATAAATGCTATATCTCTTAACATCTACATTATATACTCCTTTAGAACGCTTTTTTGATGTTTTCCTTGACCTTCTTACCATTTACCCACCATATATTCTTAAGGTGCTGAATCCTCTTTACCTTAGTTTAAATATATAAATTTAACTATATTTTAGGATTTCATGCAGTCTAGCTTTAGAATTCTAGGTATCTCTCTTAAGTCGTTTATTACAACATCAACATATTTAGATACGAGTCTATTAACTCGATAACCAATGCTGCAGCCTACAGTATTTAAGGCGCTTAAATCCCATAGACTATCTCCAACATATACGGTTTCTTCTAACGAAATACCGAGTCTCTTTGCTAAATGAACTATAATTCTTGATTTTGAAAATGGAATTATTCTTGCTAAGGGCTTAGCTGTTATAATATTATGGCTATTGACTGGTAATGGATTTGCATATACTATTTCTATTCCAAGGATTTGAGCTATTCTTTGTGCAAGCTCATATATTCCAGCGCTTATTATTGCTATCTTTAACTCCATTTTCTTTAGCTCATTTATGCACTCTATTGCTTCTTCATTTATATCTATCATACTAACTATGCTCCTTATAGTATCTAGATTGAGATCTTTATTCTTGATCTTCCAGAGCTCTACATCCATTTCAACCCATTTGTGATAGTCTATTTTTCCAAAGCTGTAATTGATTATATTCTCTACTCTAGTCTTCATATCTACTCCTAATACTTTGTGAATATGTTCCCAGCTACTCTTCTCTTTTACAAGGACTCCGTCAAGATCAAAGCATATGAGCTTGTATTTCAATATGAGAACCTCAATAGTACTTCTAGTAGCTTCTCAATGCTTTCCCATCCTACATTTTTCCTACTAAATTCTACGTCAACATCTAGGTTTATTCTCTTTTCTGAGATGTTATATATGATCCTTAATACACCTACACCTTTAATATTAATATTAATGGTATTTCCTATTCTCTCCACTACAGCCCTGTCTTTAACTACTTCCTCTACCTTAAGTGTTAATTCTTCTAATTCTTTTATCACTGTTGTTTCCTTAACCTCTATTGTTTTCAATCTCTCTTCAATAGCATTAACTATTTCAGGTATATCACTATACTTTTCTTTAGCTAACTTAAGAATATCTATGAGAACTTGTAAGTAGCCAAATGTTTTCAAGGTTTTAATTAGATCGTTAAAGTCAGAGCTCTTTATGTAATCTGCTAGTTTAACTATGTTTCCTCCAAAAGCTGAAAAGTTGTACTTTTCTTCAGCCTTTTCTACTTTGCTTCGAACTTCATCTACCACTTGTCTAGGTATATCTGTTCTTGAAGATAATACATAGTTGACTATGTGCCTCAGGAAATCGGTTTTCTTCAAGGCCGTAACCCACCTAGTTTGTACGTTGAAATAGTTGACTAAAATAAGGTTAGTGGAGTTCACATATAGATATTAGATACTTTAACAATGTCTCATATCCTTCTACGACTATTACCTTTCTTCTAAGGACTTTAACCTTCTTTTTCTCTATAGGATTATATCCTTCTTTTTCATATGTAGCCCATAGGACACTAGACCCTAGTATTTTCCACTTAGGTTCTTTCTCTATGCTTACACCCTTACTCCTTAGGATTGATATTTGCTCCAAGATACTTGGTACTTCTCTTGGATTAAGTCCTAGACACTTCAATAAACTTCCTATAAAGTTTCCAAATCCTACTCTCGCTCTATATAAGAGGTACCATATAGCTTCATTAGTATTATTTAATTTTATTATCCTGCAGTCAAAGTAAAGGGGTATTCCTAGGGTTTTAGTCGCTGTAGCTGAAATTATCGATGCTATAATACTATCTAGTTTTTCTACTCTACCACTATATGGCAAGTTCTTGAGCATGAAAATATTTATTTCATCACTAGTAATGTATGCTGCTTCACAATTATATCTTTTAACTACCTCCATAGCAGCGCTAACCAGGGCATTATGAACTCTTTCATCTCGTGGCTTTCGGAAATGTGATAGAATACGTGAAAATCCTACACCATCTAGCCTTAGAGCTATAGGCGGTTTAGTTATTATCTCTAATTCCCTTTCCTTAAACATTAGATGTAGTTTGTTAATAGGTAGTTCTAATAGTTTAGTACCTATAGTCATCTAGGCTTCTACCTTTTAATAATACTTGTTATTAATGGTATATACTTTAATTTTCCTTTACAATTGACTAAATGTTGTATTAACTTCATTGTCGTTGATGTAAGAGGGAGCTCTAGAGCTTTTTGTAGCTTAAAGAATTTGACATCGCCTGCATCGCCTCCAGGTTTTAAATTTGCTAAGTTATCTACGTCCATTAAGAAGTCTATTATGATATAATGGTATTTTATCTTACCTGCTTCTTTTTCTATGTATTCTGCAATATATAGTATGCCTTTTGGATGACCTTCTAGATTAGTCTCTTCTTTTAGCTCTCTTTTAACAGCTGTAATGAGGTCTTCACCAAGTTTAACAAGTCCTCCGGGAATACTCCATCTATTCTTACCTGGTGGATATAATCTCCTAACTAATAGTATTTCATCATCCCTTAACACTATAGCTCCTACACCGACAAGTGGATGTTTTGGATATACTCTACCACTCATATTTTATCCTCTCTCCTTTCCTTATGCTTAGGAGCTACATATATGCTACATATGTTATGTATATAAAGTATATTTAGTAGTCCTCGTACTTTAAAGAAGTTAGGGGTTAGTTATGTCGCAGGAGGTTAAGTTAAGAGTTGTTAGTATTCGTGTACCTGAGGGAACCAACATAATTATTGGACAGAGTCACTTTATTAAAACAGTTGAGGATCTCTATGAAGCACTCATTACCAGTGCTCCTAACATAAAGTTTGGAATCGGCTTCTGTGAAGCAAGTGGAAAAAGGCTTGTAAGACATGACGGTAATGACGAAGAGTTAAGAAAACTTGCCGCAAAAGCCGCATACGACATTGGAGCTGGTCACGTATTTGTAATATACATTAAGGATGCGTGGCCTATCAATGTATTAAACGCGCTTAAGCAAGTACAGGAAGTCGTTACACTTTATGCTGCAACAGCTAATCCTGTACAGGTTATAGTTGCTGAAACGGATCAAGGCAGGGCATTACTAGGAGTAATTGACGGTTACACGCCTTTAGGTATTGAAAGGGAAGAGGATATAAAGGAAAGACATGAATTTCTCAGAAAGATAGGCTATAAGAGGTAATAGCATCCAATTAATGCTAAGGGCTTATAGATGAAATTCTTAGTTGTTAAGAAAAAGCTAAGGGTTGTATTAACCATATCGATCACTTTACTCGTTGCTTTTATAATTATGTTCACAACTACAATGTTCAACTCAATACCTACTACCACTACAACAATCTCTATTCTTGAAATAACCAAGTATTTCAATATAACTCCCCTTCCATGTAAGCCTGCATGGGTAAAGAACGGCGATTGGCTTCATTACATAGCTAATATAAGAATTAAATACAAGGATAAAGAACTAAGTAATAAAGCATTCATAAAGGTTTTATTCACTAACGTGTCATTTAATATCTTTGAAATAAAGTCCATCATAAATGCAAGTAGTAAGATTAATGAACATGTATGGAACATACTTTACTCGCTCTTTAAGAATGAAACCTTAGAATGGAGGAAAGGAAACTTTATCTACACGTATCCTCATAGACTACCTATAAATTCTACTACCGTGGAAGAGAAAAATGGTTTCCGTATAACTAAAAAATATGACAGAATAACAGGAATATTACTTGAAGCACGTTTAACATATAACTTAACTAATAGTTCATCTATTTACATGAGGATATTGTTAACCAATACTAGTATTAAGGTACTCAAGGTAGTCACGACTACTAGGAGTGAATCCCTTATTCAATATATTTCATTTATTATTGCATCTATAGTTATAGCTGCAACAATATTGAGAATACGGAGGAGGAAGAGCTAAAATATTTTATCTAATCTTAAATTTTCTATCCATAATTTATTAAAATCAGGATATTCGACTAAATTCACAAACCTAAAGTTACAGGTTCTATTCAATACGCCTTTTAAATACTTGCTATCGAATATGGATATTTTCAATCCTTGGAGTACTAGATTTCCTGAAGGTACTATCTTATTAATGTCTACAGGAGGCACAATTCCTAGTTCTTTAGCATGCTTAGGATTTAATGAAGTGCCGAAAGTTCCAGCTATATATACTCTATCTAGTTCATCTATATCCATATTTACATAGTTTAATAATACTTTCCATGCAGTTTTTACTGCTGCTATAGCCTTTTGTAATTCTCTTATATCATGCTGCGTTATTATTATAGGTTTTCCATGAAGTGTCTGATTTGCAGGAATAATACAGAGACCCTTATTACCATCTATTACATTGTATCTAAGTAATTTACCACTATAATCTATAATATTATGAGTTAGTAGTTCATATAGGACGCTTATTGCTCCTGAAGCTATTAAACCTCTTGGTTTTTCTCCATCAACTGTTTTCCATCTGAACGATATCTTCTTATCACTTATAGATTCTATAGTTACTTCACTCACTGCTCCATAGGGATCATGAACCCCCGAGGTTATATGTCCCTCAAAGGCAGGTCCAGCTGGCGAACTTGTGAAGTAAACCTCATCTTTGTTAACCAGTATGAGCTCTGTGTTTATTCCTAAGTCTACTATTAGGTACCTGTCTTTACTTTCCATATAGGAGACCGCTATATAATCCATTAACGCATCTCCGCCTACGAAGCCTCCAAGCAGCGGCATTACTAGGACTATTGAATCATTTATTTCTCTAAACCCGAATCTATTACTCAATGTCATGAACATGGATAGAGTTAGTGGCTGAAATGGTTTTTGTGCTAATGTTATTACAGGTTCTTCCAATATTATTGAGGTCATTACGCTATTTCCGGCAATTGCTATCAAAACAATGTCCTTTAATCCATCCTTACCAACTATTCTCCTTATTTCATCCTCAATAGCATTAAGTACCATGTTCTTTAGCTCCTTAGTTGAAGTTCTACCCGTGATTATCGATGCAAGTCTTGACATTATGTCTGTTCCTATACGTATTTGAGGATTTATTATCACGTCTTCCTTCATGAGCTTTGAGTTATAATAGTCCATAACATGTAGGGCTATTTTTGAAGTACCTAGATCTACTAAACATACCGTGGGTTTCTTTAGACTCTTTACCAAGTAGACAATACCATCCAACCCTAGAGCATACACTTCATTAGATGATTCAATTAATCTCTTCAGTGCCTCATCGTATATAATGAAACTTCTTAAGTTAGCATCCTTCGGGGTCATTGAAGCATCTACTCTTATTAAGTTTATTAGGGGATGTACTTCCTTGAGAGGAATTTCTAATCCTATTCTCGTTGTTATAGGTCTTTCCCAAGGGATGTAGGGGATTTCCAGCAATACGTTTCCTAATACTTTAACTTGACATGCAAGTCTATATCCTCTAATATCACTATAACCTCGTAATATTTCAAGACTTGTTGGAGGTGTTACCTCTCCCTCAACAATCTTGACCAGGCATTTACCACAAAAACCATTACCACCACATGGTAGTGGAAATCCTATTTCCTTAGATAATGTCAAACCTAAATTAGAATTCTTAGGAACATTGATACTCTTATCCATATTTTTAATAAAAATAGTCACGTATTTATCATTGTTGCACATTTTACTTCCTATAGAATTTCATGATTTTTTCTAATAACTTTTTACCTCTATCTGTCTTTGGATACGTTACAGCTTTTACTGCTTCTGGGAAGGGATTTTCTTCTAAATATTTCCTTACTTTTAAAGGCCAGTTTTCAGGATCAAAGCCTCTTTGCGCCAAGAATGCTATAGTCCATCTCTCTATACCAAATCCCGAACATCCAGTCCATAGTATTATACCTTTGTTATGCCTTATTTTGAAGGGTTCCGTAAACTTAGTTCCATGAATTGATATGTTGCCTACTTCAAGCCAGTTCTTTCTATCCTCTCTTGGACCTCTATAGGGTAACCATATTTCAAAGTCTATTGTTCCAGGTCTATTAATTTCAACACCTTTAATTTCAGCGATAGCTCCCTCTTGTTCAAGATACCAAGGTGTCACCCATGCCCATCGCCATTCCAGATCCAGCACCTTGTCCATGAAGTACTCATATCTTTCTAATAGTTTATTCCTAATATCGATTACTTGTTCAGGCTTTCCTAGCCAAACAACTTCAATTCTATGGAATTCTATTAACCTTTCTACACCGTGTAATCCTCCAGCTTCCCATCTATATGAAGGTCCGCTATGGTCATACCATTTTATTGGTAAATCTTCATCTGATAGTACTTCCTTGTTAAAGAATTGATAGAAAGGCTCACATTGGGCAAAACATAGGAAGTATGCTGGAGGTCTTGTATATTTTCCTACTTCTTCTGGTGGTGCTGAGCTTGTAACATACATATAATCTATTAATTCTTCAAATACGTTTATATCATAGGATAATGGTAATGATGCAAATAGCATTGAGTTTATTGTACCCCTTAAATGTCCTGTTTTTAATCCTACTTCTAATGGATATATCTTAGGGAACACTGCTTCGGTAAAACCTAATGGCTTAACTACTTCTTTTAAAAATAAGGTCTTTATCATATTTAATAGATACGTGAATGGTGGTGTATAGAGCCATTGACCTATTGAAAACCTCTTAATCCACCCTATCTCTTCAAGAACCTTATTTGGATCCTCAGTATAGAGTGGTTGTTTAAATTTAATCCCACTTTCCTTAATGAGGTACCAATGTTCTGCTTTGCCACCCCATTTAGCTTTAGCCTCCTTCTCTACTAGAAGCTTTAATAATCGATCTATGAAAGGCCTCTTTAATTCCCCTTCACCTATAGTATCAAGATAGACTAAAGTTTTTCCTTTCATCGCTTCCAGTCTCTTAATGAATGGTAACTTTAATGATACTTTAAACTCACCTTCAAGTTCAATTAATCCATTAACGAGCCTAACGTCTCTTACACCTATTTTGTATTTTTTACCTATATTTTCGGCGATATAATTTCTTATTCTAAGAGCTGCATTATGTATTCTTACCTGTCTACCAGCTTCTACTTCAAATATTAGTTTTGAATCTTCAACGTTATATCTTATTATTCTTCCTGCTTCTTCGGTCTTACTAGCTCCTTTTACGAGGATTTTATTATTTAACTCATTAATTAATTCAGGTAAGCTTTCGATTAATTCGCTAGGTAGCTTTTTACTGAATTCTAGAACTACTAAGCCCTTGAACTTCAATTATAGTTTCACCTCTCTCCTTGACGTAAGTGGTGTTGTTTGGGAAAGTAATAAGTTTTAATTATAGTGTAGCTTTATTGTTTTCTTTTCTTTGGACTTATCCCATAGTATTTTTCAGCTATTTTCTCGAGCCTCCTAACATATTCCTTTCTAAATCCTAAAAATATACCTCCAATTTTGCTTCCTAGGTATACCCATGATTTTTCACCATATTTTATGAACTCTTTTGATAAGAGCTCTGATTCTACATCAATCCATAATCCCTTAATCAATTTATCAAGTATTACTCTTAGACTCCAACCAGTTCCCGTTATTGGGTAATAACCCGTTATTTTTAGAGGTAGGTAGTTGTTTAGCTCCGGATGTTCAATGTCAAGGTGTGTTACCCTTGCTAAAGTCCATCCTTTTACATGGATATATACTTCAGCATCATCTAGACGTCTTATTCCAGCAGGTGTAGTTAAAATAACTTTAGCGTCTTTTACTCTGAGCTTACCAGGAGCCGGACCCGTCAAATCATATACCTCGAAACTATTATCAGTGAGGGCGGACTACGTCATTCTCTCGGTCGCTGGCAAAGCTCATCATCTTAATCATTATAGATTACCCTGTAAGAGGAATATATTTCGTTAGGAAAGATAGGCTTATTTCCCCAAAGTACATTATAGATAATGTTGAATGATGATTCTAGCCTACGCTGAATAGTGATGTATACGACGGGGGCTGAGGATGAACCGACCAATCTATTGATTTAATGATATGAGACGCCCTTACTGACTTTCCTTTGCCTGCTCCTTGGCTTTCTCCTCCTTAGTTTCTTTAGCCTTCTCTTCCTCCTTTATTTCCTTCTCAAGTTTCTTTAACTCTTCTTCAAGCTCTTTTTCTATTTCCTCTATGGGTTTAGGTGGCGGAGTTGTTGCGAGAGTATAACCTATCCATCCAAGGATGCCAAATACGCCGAGAATGGCGATGAAGAGTGTTAGCTTAGAAAGGAACAAGTCTATAGGTAATCCAAAGATCTGTATTGGAGGGGGAATAAACATTAGCCATCCATAGACTATTATCACTATAACCGAAGCGATGAGTAATAACAAACCTATTACCTGATCCCTACTCAAATCTTTAACACCTCGTTCTTACTCTATACATGGGTTCTAGTATTTATTTTTATCTTTATTTGTCCTACAACCCTAGCTCCTTGTGAATATGCTTTAATGCATTTAATGCTATTTCCATAAACCTTTCTAGACTTAAACCAAGCCTTTCACATAATAATATTTTTTCTCTCTTAACGCTTCTTGCAAAATCTTTTTGTTTAAATTTCTTTAGAAGAGATGAAAGCTTTACTTCATTAAGCTTCTTATGCGGCATTACAAGGGCTGTTGCAATTATTAATCCAGAAGCTTGATCAGATGCTTTTAATGCATAAGCTAATTTAGTTTCGCATTTATAACCAGTTAATTCATTATGCGCCTTAATTGCGTCTAACGCATTAGGTGGAAGTTTATCCTTTAATATTTCTACAGTGATTAGCCCATGTTTTGACATATCCTTACCTACTAATTGATAATCTAGGTCATGAAGTAACCCTACAAGACCCCATAGATTCTCGTCTTCACCAAGCTCACGGGCAATAGCCTTCATTATTGCTTCAACTGCAAGGCAATGCTTTACTAGTTTTTCGTTCTTTAAGTATTGTTGTAGGAGATTTAGTGCTTCTTCACGCGATATCATGACCTACACCTATTGCTTTTGTAATAGTTTTGGATAAAAATGTTTCTTACCTTTAGCTTTCTTTAATTTATCCCATTCATAAAGTATTTTAACTGCTTCATTAGCAACTCTTATGGCATCATCAACTCCTTTTCCTGGTATAAATTCTCCTGTAACTCTATTTGCTATAGCTGCACATACAGCTCCAGCTCTAGCACCATAGATATTAGCTAATGTGAATATTGTTGCTGCCTCCATTTCAAAGTTTAATACTCTAGCCGCTTGCAGGTCTGGAAGAATGTTTTTCATCCAGCTTTGCATATACCCTTTAAATCCGGGCCTTCCTTGACCAGTGTAGAAGCTATCTGTACTTGCAGTTATTCCTACATGATACCTTATTCCTAGAGTTTCAGCCGCCTCAATTAGTGCTAAAACAACTTCATAATGTGCTACCGCTGGGTACTCTACCATTACATATTGCTTACTTGCACCTTCAAGTCTTACAGCACCAATAGATATAACGACATCCCCTATTTCTATATTAGGTTGAACTGCACCTGTTGTTCCTACCCTTATGAACGTATGTGCACCAACTCTCAATAATTCTTCAATAACGATTGCTGTTGATGGAGCTCCTATACCAGTTGAAGTAGCTGATATTGGTACTCCCTTATACTTACCTGTATAAGTAACAAATTCTCTGTGAGATGCAATGTGTTTTGCTTCATCCCAATATTTAACTATCCTTAAAACTCTTTCTGGATCACCTGGCAATAATACGTAAGGTGCTACATCTCCAGGCTTAACCATTAAGTGGTATTGCAAACCTTCCTCTGTTTCAGGTATTTCAGCTGATTTTAGCTTAAGACTCAAGATTATCATCCTAAGCAGGTTTTAGAGCCCGTATTAAATTTACTTAGAATTTATTTAAATAGGAATATTAGTTAAAGTGATTACATAGGGCTATCTCGATGATTATTGAAGTTAAAGTATTTGGTGGAGCGAAAAGAGCTAGAGAAGTTATTGAAGAATACTTGAATGAATTATATAAGTATAATGAAGCCATTAAAAAGTACGGTATTTACTTAAAACCTATACATGTTGTTACACGTAGAACTAAGGGTAGTGTTAAGAGATATTACTATTTTGGTAGGTATTGGTACAAGGTAATCTATAGTGGTAAGAGTGGTAGAATTAGTAAAGTTAAGTGGATTTATGTAGGTAAGGAAAAACCTATAAGAGAAATGCCTGATCCCCCTCCTAATCCTCTTGAGCTATATAAAATGGAGATTGAGAACGATAACGTATGTTTATATATGAATTCAATTGAGTTATTGAAAAAAGTTCTTGAATTGTTTAATGGTTTTAATATGTGTATTAGCGTTATTCAAGGACTTTAGGTCTTTTGGCATGGGCTTTCTTTCTTGCCTCTAAGAGTATTTCATTTACTTTATCTAAGAAGTTAGGTGGCAGTTTAGTAAATAGTGGTTGAGGCTTCTTTATTTCATGACCTGGCTTTATTGTTAATTCCTTTGCTACATCCCACTTTGCTTTATGTACGCTTCCTGGTAAATTGAGCATGTTCCATAATCTCTCAGCTGTTGCAGGCATAAATGGTTCTAGGAGTATAGCTAAGGTCTTTAGTGAATTTATAGAGAGGTACATTGTTGTTGCTGCATCTTCAGGCTTTTCTTTAATTTTCCTCCATGGTTCTTTAGTATTTAAGTACTGGTTTCCTAAACGTGCGATTTCAAGTACGACTTCGGATGCAGGTTTAAGTCTTACCTGACTGAAGTATCTATCTGCTACATCCACCTTTTTCTTAATGCTCTCAATAAACTCTTCATCAACACTACTATATGCTCCTGGTTTAGGTACTTTACCTTTATATCTTGTCCACGTAAATGTTAATACTCTATGAACATAATTTCCAATATCATCATTTAATTCACTGTTTACTATCCTATAAAATTCTCTCCATGTGAAGTTAGTATCTCTTACTTCAGGCCTCATCCTTATTAATGCAAATCTCCAGTAATCTACATCCATGATCTCTAATGCTTCGTCTATCCATACTCCAATGCCTCTACTCTTGCTAAATTTCTCTCCTTCAAACATTAGGTATTCTGTTGCAGCTATTTGGTATGGTAAAACATATGGATCTCCTGTCGCAATCATCATTGCTGGGAATAGTACTGCATGGAATGGTATATTATCTTTCCCTATGAAGTATATAGTTTTAGTATTCTTATCAAACCAGTATCTTTTCCATAGCTCTGGGTCTCCTATTTGTTCGCCATATTCTTTTGTTGCTGATATATAGCCTATAACTGCATCAAACCATACGTATATAGTTTTTCCTTCAGAACCAGGGAATGGTGCTGGAATACCCCACTTATTATCTCTTGTAATGCTTCTAGGTTTAAGACCTTCCTCTACCCAGCTTAATGAGAATCTTTTAACATTATCAGGAAAATAGGGATGTCGTTCAAGCCATTTTCTTAATTCTTCAGTTAATTTCGGTAAGTTAAAGAACCAATGCTTGGTTCTTTTATATATTGGTCTTGAGCCGCAGAATACGCATTTAGGGTTTATTAGTTCTGTTGGATGCAGTAATCTTCCACACTTATCACATTGATCTCCGTGAGCTTCCTCATATCCGCAGTGAGGACATTTTCCTGTAATGAATCTATCTGGCAGGAATATTTCATCTTTAGGACAGTACGGTAGTATTTCTTCCTGGACGTATATGTAGCCTTTTTCATATATTTTTAGCCAGAACTTCTGAACAAATTCTTTATGAACTTTACTTTCAGTTCTGGTATAATTACTAAAACTTATTCTCCATTCCTTGAATAACCTAGAAACGTACTCATGCACCTGATCTGTAAGTCGACGAGGTTCTATTCCCTTTCTTTTAGCTTCAACCTCTATTGGCGTACCATGTTCATCGCTTCCACTAACAAATAATACCTCTTCGCCCTTTAGCCTAAGATATCTAGCGAACACATCTGCGCTTAGCACTGATCCTATCATATTTCCTAAATGGGGAACTGTATTAACATAAGGCCACGCGGAACATACTATCCATTTAGGGAGCTTTGCTCACCTCCATTGGTTTCTAAGGACTCCCTTTACTACTCTCTTATCAAAGGCTTTTTAAAGTTTAATTAGGGTATCCCTTAATTAACTCAATATAAGTAGTAGAATACATAATTGTAGGAGTAGAGTCGTGTATTCAAAAATGAAGAAAGTTTTTATTGACTATAGAAAGTATCCTTTCATGGTAAATATAGGTAAGTTCATTAAAGAAAGATATGCTGAAGGTATAACAATAACCGACGTTGTTCTTCATAGTGGGGGTAAAATTCTTGAAAGAGCTGAAGAAAGAATAATTCACGCCTTAAAGGATGGTGTTATTCATAATCCTTCAAGTGACATATCAACTGATGAAGAAGTTTTAGCTTATTACCTAAGTCTTATTCTCCTAGGGTTTATTAATAATAAATGGCTTATTTCAAGATATGCTGATGCTGAAGCTAAGAGAATATACTCTCACTTAATTAAGGATAATGATGCTGTTCTTGAAGTTGTAGCTAAAGTTCTAGGTCTTGACGCACATTATTTAGGTGACAGAAAGGTCAAGATTCCGTACATGAAAGTTAAAGATCAAATACTCTACCTTGAACTACCTTATGCAGTTCATTACATAGACTATGTTAAAGCCTCTCTAAGACTTTCAAAGGATCCTACTTGGAAATTAACTAATCAATTCATTAAAAAAGGGTATGTTTATTTGGATAAGCGCAGATTTGCTAGAATGCTTGAAGAAGTTATAAGGGAGGAAATCAGTAAAAGCATAGAATATGTTAAAGAAATACCTAAGCAGTTTGAACCTATAGTTAATAAGCTTAAAGAAATGATTAAGGAACTTCAAGGGGAGGAAGTGGCAAAGATCGTTAAGGAAGGTATTACTGCTAAAGAATTTGCTGAAAAGCTCAAAGAAAAAGTTCAAGGACAGATATTCTTTGAAGCTTTTCCACCATGTATGACAAGATTATATAATGCTGTAATTAGTGGAGAGAACTTAAGCCACCATGAAAGATTTGCTCTGGCAACCTTTTTATTGCACATAGGTATGGATGTAGAATCCGTGCTTAACGTCTTCAAGCATGTCCCTGATTTCAACGAAAGAATTGCTAGATATCAAATAGAGCATTTAGCAGGTTTAAGGGGATCAAAAAAGCAATATATGCCTTATAGCTGTGCTACTATGAAAACCCTAGGTCTTTGTATAAGTGAATGCAATATAAGAAATCCACTAGTACATTATTGGAGAGAAGTACGAAGAATTATTAAAAAACAAAGACAACAAGCATCTTAATATAATTATGTTACATCATAGAGAACTCTAGCTATCTTTTCCGTTGTTTGAAATAGCCTTTTTGCTGCATGATTGTTTAAAGGCTTTATATTACCTTAGATTTAATTGGAGGAAATTTGTGATTAATAATTATCCTAGGATGCTTGTAAAAGGATTTAAACCCTTTGATCCCGTAGAGCTTGCTAGGATTACTGAGAAAATAGTATGTAAAGACAATTGTAGGAAGTATACAGCATTTTATGCAACTGGAGTTTATGGTGGTATAGCTACAGGTTATGCTGTTGGGTGTTGCTTTAGATGTTTCTTTTGTTGGAGTGATTGGAGTAGAGATTTTCCTGAAATTTATGGCAAATTCTTCTCCGCTGAAGAAGCATATAAGAATATTATTAAAGTTGCTAAGAAATGGAATGTTAGTAAAGCTAGAATTAGTGCTTGCGAACCAACCTTATGCAGAGATCATTTAATCCAGTTGTTAGAATTTATTGAACGAGACCCTAAAATCAAGCTATTTATTCTCGAAACTAATGGTATATTGTTTGGTATTGATAAGAACTATGTTAAGGAGATTTCAAGGTATAGTAAGATTCATGTCAGAGTAAGTTTGAAGGCAGGTACTCCATCATCATTTACACTAAGAACAGGAGCTATACCTGAAGCATTTGAATACCCATTCAATGCTATTAAGAACTTACTTACATACAATGCAAGCTTCCATGTAGCAGCTATGACCGACCCAAGGATAATGCCCCGTGATGAAAGAAGGGAGCTTATTAGGAGGTTAGCTGATATCGATGTCATAGTAGCTACTAACCTCGAGGAAGAAATATGCGATCCCTACGAAACAACAATGGTGAGAATGTATGTTTATGGAGTAGATCCAGTAAAGTTCTTTACAAGGAGGATAGAGTACTAGAAGTATTATTTAATCTAGCTGAAATTGAAGGTGAAGATATTCTTATTGAAGATCTTTTAGAATTAGCTGAGCTAAGTAAATGCAGTTACATGTTATCTCAATACCTTGATATGCCATTTAGAATAGCACTTGCTAAAATGTGCACCAACCCCAAATGGTGAGATATAATATTTAAGCTTTCACGTAAAGTCATTGAAAAGGAACTAGCTTAAATTAAACACGGGTTTTACTAGATTTAAGGAAACTTAAACACAATCTTCTCGTATCCTTTCAGCTCATCCCCTTTTCTAACCCAAAATAATAGTATATTCCCATCACCTAGTATCTCATACTCTGCTGCTACATCTACTTCAATGATTTTTGTACGTGGAGGAAAGATCCAGTAAACTTCGTAATCGTATTCGGCTTTTTCAGCTTCATAAACGTTTTCATAACTATTTACTCCTCTCTTGAATTTCCCTTTGAATTCTATTACGTATGTTACATATGCTATTTCCATAAAACCTCTATGATCTATGCTAACTGCTTTTACTATAGGCCTTACTTTTTCACCATTTATTAGCACTTGTTCTTGATCCAAGAAGTATTGCATATTAGCTGCAAGCCTTGCTATTTCATTTTCATAGTCTAGTGGTCTATGAGCTAGGTTTGCAAAATATCCTTTAGGATCATAGTAGTCGTAAATTATTATCTGATTTACATACCCCCTTCTATGTACACAGAAAAATCCCTGGGCATGAATTGGCATTATTTCCTTAGAGTTCATTTTCTCTACACCATGTTTATTTATGCTTAACCTGTAAGATTTATAACTTTAGACATACTTACTTTAATCTTGGATGATGTAGGGTAGCAAAGCTGAGAACTGATGAACCCTGGTGTAACTGACAAAATTCTTCAAAGGTAGTCATTACCTGTATAAACCTTACTATGATTATGTTAGATCTCTTCTGTGAACATTAATTATCGTAATAAACTTGATTAAAACGGTGTTAAGATTAATACTTGAGGAAAGAAGCATATTTCATAACCTGTGAGAATGATAAAAAGAAGTTTATTTTAAATTAGGATCTCTTTAATACTTGACCTGCTCGTATACCTGTCGGTCTTCCCTCTTCTACAGCTATAGCTCCATTGACTAGTACATACTCTATACCGGTAGGATAAACTGCTGGTTCTTCAAATGTTGCTTTATCCTCAATTTTTTCATAGTCAAATACGACAATGTCTGCTTTAAATCCTGGAGCTATTAATCCACGATCACTGAGCTTTACTTTTTGTGCGGGCATAGCGGTCATTTTCATTATTGCTTCTTCTAACCTTAAAACACCTAGCTCTTTTACATAGCGCTTTATAATTCTTGGAAATGTACCAAAGAATCTCGGATGAGGTTTACCTTCAGCAGGTGTTATCCATGAATCAGAGCCTATTATGGATAATGGATGTTTGATTACTGTAATAACATCATCCTCGCTCATTAAGTGAATTATCATGGTAGTTTTAGCCTCGTCTTGAATTAGTATATCAAATAGAGTTTCATAGGGATCTTTACCCTTAGCTCTGCATATTTCAGCAATACTTTTACCTTCACATTCCTTACATTTCTTAGAATAGGATATTACAATTCCTTCCCAGCCAGCTAATTTGATGAAATTCTCCCAAGTAGTGACCTCCTTTTCTATGAAATCTATAATTTTCTTTCTAGTCTCAGGATCCTTTAATCTCTCTAAGAGTCTCTCTACGCCTCCTTCATGTACCCACCTGGGTAGTGTGGCTGAGAGCATGGTCATTCCAGCAGTGTAAGGATATACGTCACATGTCACGTCTATTCCTATCCTTCTAGCTTCTTCCATCATTTTTAATGTTTCTTTAACCTTTCCCCAATTATCTCTACCTGCTGCCTTATGGTGACTTATCTCTATAGCTACACCTGCTTTCTCGCCTACTTCAATAGCTTCTTTTACAGCATTGATTAAATTATATGACTCTCCTCTGATATGAAACGTACATAAGCCTTTATATTCAGCTACAACTTTTGCTAGCTCTATAATTTCATCTGTGGAAGCAAAACTTCCTGGAGGATAAATAAGTCCAAGTGACATTCCAAAGGCTCCCGCCTCCATAGACTCTCTTACCAGTTTCTTCATTTCATCAAGCTCTTCAGTTGTTGGAGCTCTAGATTCAAACCCCATAACAGCTAAGCGTACTGTTCCATGTCCGATTAAGGGTACTATATTTATGGCTGGTTTAGCTCTTTTAACTACTTCAACGTACTCTTCAAGTGTTTTCCATGTAGGCTCTATAGTTAAGCCATGGGCTATTTGAGCCCAATAGCTCTTATATAGGTCAATGGTTTTTGGTGATACGGGTGCAGCTGAGAGCCCACAGTTGCCGATAACAATGGTTGTTACGCCTTGCATTAATGCACTTTCTGCTGTTGGGTAAACCAATATGTGGTGATCAGAGTGATTATGCATATCAATAAATCCTGGAGTAACAAATTTACCGGTAGCATCAATAACTTTTTCAGCCATTGCTTTGCCTAGGTAGCCTATTTTGACTATAACACCGTCCTTTATGCCTATATCTGCATATATCCACGGACCACCTGAGCCGGTTATTACTTTACCATTTCTTATTATAATGTCATAGCTCATTTCTCAGCTCCCTCAGGGGGTTCTGCACCCCAGAATATTTGAATAATTCTTAATGGTGGTGGCGGCGTAACTGCTGTTACTATTAGATAAGCTATTAGTGAGGATATCATTCCTGCTACAACAGGATCCGCTCCTCCAAAGGCTGTTACTATCTGTGGTACTAACTTGCTTTTACCTAAGGCAAATACCATAAATCCTACAATCATACCTGCGATAGCCCCATACTTATTACCTCTCTTCCAGAATAACCCTAGTATTAATGGCCATAGAAGTGATGATATTAGTCCCCCTATGGCAAATATTATTATGAACTCAAGTGCTGGAGGCTGTGTAATAGCTAATAGGAATGCTACTGCTCCTATAATTAGAGTAGTCCAGAAGGCTATCCTTCTTAATTCCTCAGGTGTTGCTGTAGGCTTTATAATCTGTCTGTAAATATGCTGTAGGAAGGCTGAACTCATTAATATGGTCATTGCGGCAATAGTTGATTGTGCAGCTCCTACAACACCTGCGAAAATTATACCCGCAAACCATGGCGGTAGTAGCTTCATGGCAAGCGCGGGTATAGCGTGATCTGGTACTGGTAGCTTAGGAAACCATAACTTGGCGAAGAAGCCAGCCCATAGTAATCCATATGTCCAGAAGGTCACAATTATTGATCCTAGTATTATGGCCATTTTCATGGCTCTAGCGCTTTTATATGTTAATGAAGCCATTAATCCATGAGGTAGGGCTATTATTCCTACAGTAAATATTATCCACCATGAAATAACAAGCGCTGGTGGTAATCGGAATAGATTTAGATATGCTTCGCCAGCTATCTTCATAAATGCTTCATTAGCTTCAACTAGGCCTCCGTATGTGGTGAATATTCCATTAAAGACTCCTGCTACAAGTAGTATTGTTGTTACAGTCATGAATACTCCTTGTACAACTACTGCTAAACCTACGCCTCTAATACCACCTACAGTAACATAGAATATTGTTACTAAACCGGATAAGATCAGAGCGATCATATATGGCCATCCGGTCATTACTTCGAATATTCTTGAAGATCCTACAAATTGCACAGAACAGTATGAAATTAAGAATACTAGCACTGGAATTGTGTATAGTAGTGCAACAAGTTTACTTTGCTCATATCGTTCAAAGAGTACATCACCTAAGCTTACAGCACCAATACGTCTAGCGACTATACCTATCTTTTTACCAATACCGTACAGTATAGCAAAGTTCATGAATATTTGACATCCAACTATCGATACCCATGGCATTCCTAAAAGCCATGAAAGGCCAGGACCGCCAACGAACGTACCAACACTACATAGACCTGCTGCAATGAGAAATGCTATGACTACAGCACCAAGACCTCTACCAGCAACATAGAATTCTTCAATGAACTTATCTATTATGGTCTTCCTTAAAACTCTACGTGCGTAAACACCTATTGCCGCTAAAGCTACCAAGTAGATGATAAATGTTATTGCAGTGGCTAAACGTTCTTCAGGGGTTGCAAGTGCTTGTATCTCCGTGGTCACTTCTTCTCACCCTCCTCTATCTTTATCCAAGGATCTAGAGGTTCCTCCTTCATAGTCCATGCTATTATACATACAATTACTAAGAATATTAGTGAGATCCATAGTAGATTAAACCACCATGGAAGACCCATAACTATGGCATGAGGGTTTCCTCCATAAGTAAATGCGTAACTCCAGTATACAATGCTGTATATGATATAATATACTATTGCCATTATAATGAATTCCTTAAAAGCTCTCTTTAATCTGGGGTCCTCTTTAACGTATTGTTTACCCAAGTGGGAACCCTGGGGTACTATATATCCGTTTAATGGTATATAGGTGTATCGCTCAGCCCAGAACCTTACATTGGGATATGAGGGTCTTATACGTTAACTATTAAGTACGAGTCGGCGCTTAATGTTACATCTATACAGATAGTTAAGAATCTATAAGGACTTCTACTAAATTAATCCTTTCAGTAATTTCTCTGCAAGTTCTACGAAGCCCTCTCCGCTGGGCTTTTCTAGGACTATGTCGGCTTTTCTCTTTACCTCTTCATCAGCATTAGATACTGCTATTCTTAAGCCATTTATATTAAATAATTCAAGATCATTTATTCCATCGCCTATGACTATAACTTCTTTCTCTGGTATGTTTAAAATCTTACATGCTTCTCTTACACCTATGTCCTTACCACATTCCACGGGTAGTATATGTAATGCATATCCGCTATAGGTTATTTTAAAATCCTCTAGATGCTTAGAACGTAGAAAGTCTTCTATCATTCTGATTACTTTTTTAGCATTCTTTGAATCCTTAATTATATATGCATAATCATGTAACCTATAGATGTTTTGCCAACTCGGTATGAGATGCTCCTTAAATTCTCTTTCTACTAGAAATGCTATATCCCTTGCCGTTCTTGGGCATTGGTACATGATTTTATCTCTCCATGCAACTATACAACCATTCTCGGCTACCGTAGGTCCATTAGCTCCCAAATATTTCGCTAGTCCATTTAGTACAGGATAAGAATTTCCAGATACAAGTACCACGAAGAACCCCTCCGATGTTAGCTTCTCTATGGCGTCAATAACCTTGGGATATATTCTATGAGAAACTCTATCTACAGTTAACGTACCATCCACATCTGTTGCTATTAGCTTATGCTTTCCATACATGGTCATAGGCCACGCTTCCAACTTAATCTGTCTAATCGGCACACTTTTAAACAACGCTACCTTTTCAAGTTAATACTAGAGTATAAGTAGTTTTATGGTTCATGTCAAGATTCTAGAGAGTTAGAGTTCTTGAACACATTTATAACAGCTACGTTACATATATCTTGGTAGAATTATGAGTCTAAATGAGTTATGTTCTAAATATTTGAAGCTACTTAGTGAAAAAACAAAGAAGTCAAGAACATTATATGATAGAGCCTGCAAGGTCTTGCCTGCAGGAGTAACCTATTCTATAAGATTCTTTGAACCATGTCCATTTTATGTTATTAAAGCTAAAGGATGTAAAATATATGATGTAGATGGTAATGTTTATACCGACTATTGGGTTGGTCATGGTGCATTGATATTAGGTCATTCTCATGAAGAAGTAGTTAAAGCTGTTAAAGAGCAGGTAGAGCTGGGTTCTCATTTCGGTTATGCTCATGAACTTGAAGTTGAACTTGCAGAACTTATAATAAAGCACGTACCTAATGCTGAAATGATTCGATTCACTAATAGTGGTACTGAGGCTAATATGTATGCTGTTAGGCTTGTGAGAGCATATACTGGTAGAAAGAAAATAGTTAAATTTGAAGGCGGATGGCACGGAGGTTACGATTCCTTACATGTAGGTGTCTCTCCACCATATAGAGGACCAGAGTCAGCAGGATTACCTGAAGAAATTATAGCTAATACTATTGTAGCTCCATTTAATGACATTGAGGGAGTTGAAAGAATATTCAAGAACTACGGGAAAGACATTGCTGGTGTAATTATTGAACCCGTCTTAGGTGCAGGAGGAGCTATACCCGCTAAAAGAGATTTCCTTAAAGCATTAAGGGAGCTATGTGATAAGTATGGTTCATTACTCGTATTCGATGAGGTAATCACAGGCTTTAGGCTTGCCCTTGGCGGCGGACAAGAATATTATAATGTTAATGCAGACGTAATCGTCATGGGTAAAATCATCGGTGGAGGATACCCCATCGGTGCTTTTGCATCATGTAGAGAAGTAATGAGTAAACTAGATCACTTAAAGTATAAGAATAAAATGGAACGAAGTTTTCATGGAGGTACTTTTACCGGTAACCCTATCTCAATGACAGCTGGTAAAGCTACAATCAAAGTGCTTGAAAGACCTGGTACTTATGATAAATTAAATAGTCTAGGAGAATACATTATAAAATCACTTAAGAAAGTTGTCGAGGACTTTAAATTAAAAGTATTTATTACAGGTGAGGGCTCCATCATAGGAATTCACTTTACATACGAGCATCCATGGTGTGCAAGGATAGCCCATACTAGACGTTGGAATGAGGATGTCTATAAACTTATCCACAAGTTTATGTTAGTTAACGGTATAGCCTATATGACTGAGCATACAGTGCACTTCCTGCTTTCAACAGTTCATAGTAAAGAAGATGCAGACTATCTTATACAAAAGTTTACCGAGTTCCTTGATCTTATAAAGCCCTATGTCCCTAAGGAGGCTATGACGTAGGTATTGAAGTTAATAACCGTAATTTTAAGGTCTTTAATTTCACCATAACCCTGTTTATTACAATATCTATATACTTAGGACTAATCCCTTTTCTCTTTACAATATTTTTAACTATTGTTTCAACTATTGCATACTTCTTGTATTTTTCATTAAGCTCCCTCCATGGTATTCCCTTTAATGCCTCAGCTACATCCTTGTAGAATGGTATAATTCCTTTTAACATAAGCACAGCTATAATAGGATATCCTATGTAACCTCGATATTTGGTTCCATTATCATCACTATAAACCTGGCTTTTAGCTATATCGATATATACATTATAAGTTCTATCTCCTTCAGATGAGATTACCTGTGCTCTACGTTCATCAATGATTTTTATTCTACCGTCAGCTATAGCACCCAATGCTTCTAGAACTTTTATTCTTGGGGGGAGTCTCAGGTACATATACTACACCCAACATTCATCATTACTAAATTCGTCGTTATTTATACAAAAATTTATTAGGTAATAAAGAAGTGGTATGAAAAGTTAGGGGTTAAGCATATGACGTCAATATTAAATCTAAGGCTGTCAATGATAACTACTCTAGCCCTCTATATTGGTATTACGAGTCTAGCGTTTGTATTAATATTATCGATGCTTGGTATAGGCATATTCTATGCTATTGCACTAGCAGCTACATTTCATATCATACAATGGCTTATAGCACCCTACATAATAGAATCCATGTATCATGTAAGAGAGCTTCATGAGAGGGAATATCCGTGGCTTCATAGAGTATTTGAAGAAGTTATTACGAGAGCTAAGCTAAACTTTAAGCCTAAGCTAATGATAGCTGAAATCAGTATCCCAAATGCATTTGCATACGGATCTCCATTGACGGGTCCTAGAGTTGCTGTAACAAAGGGCTTAATTGAGAACCTACATGTAGAAGAAGTAAAAGCTGTACTTGGTCATGAGATAGGTCATTTAAGACATAAGGATGTACAGATAATGCTATTCTTATCCTTATTACCAGCAATATTCTTCATTATAGGTAGATATCTCATGTGGAGTTTATTATGGGGAGGTATTGGTTCTAGAAGAGATGAACGTGGTGGACCTATTCTAGCTATAGCTTTAGCAGCCCTTTGCTATGCTATTTACATAGTACTGCTCATAATAATGTTAAGATATAGTAGGCTTAGAGAGTATTTTGCAGATTACGAAGCTGCCATAAATATACCTGATGGAGCAAAGAAGCTTGCTGCAGCCCTTGTTAGAATAGCTACTATTACAGGAAGGCTTAGTAGACATGCTAAATCTATTGTAATGAAAAGCTCATCGTTTAAGGCCTTACTGATAAGCGACCCCGAAACAGATGTAATTAAGGGGTTGATACTCGGAGAGGAAGAAGACTGGAGAAAAGATTATCAATTAGCTCTAGCTCTTGCACGCCAAGAAAAAGCTGAAGCAGAACTATTTTCAACGCATCCACCATTAGTAAAACGAATTAAAGCTCTTATAGAAATTGACAGAAAGCTATCCTCAGGTATTATAAGATAACCCCACCTGTTCTTATTATCTTTTTATTCGTCTATTGTCGAATTCTAGGTAGACAATAGACTTTATATACTGGTAGTCTAAATTCAAGGTTTAGATACTGGTGTTTGAATTGAAGAAGGTATACATAGTTGGTATAGGTCTTACTAAGGTTGGTAGGCATTTTGATAAGGGCCTGAAAGACTTATTTGCCGAAGCAGCATGGAAAGCTATTGAGGATGCAGGTAATGTTGATGTAGAAGCGCTTGTTGTAGGCAATGAAACTAGTAGTTCTCTCCAAGACCAAGATAATCTAGGAGCATATCTAGTATATTATTGCGGTTTAGGTAAGATACCTGCTTGGAGAGCAGAAGCTGCTTGTGGTAGTGGTGGTGCTGCAGTTCTTACAGGTTATTCTCTTGTAGCTTCGGGTTTATATGATATCGTTATGGTCGGCGGCGTCGAAAAACTTACTGATGCTCGTACACAAGATGTGGCTTGGGCCTTAGCTAAGGCTGCTGAGGCTGAATACGAGGCTTTTTATGGTGCAAGTTTTGCAAGCCTCAATGCCTTAATCATGAAGTATTATATGGACAAGTATAACGTATCACGTGATGAAATAAGTGAATGGCCTATATTAATGCATGAAAATGCATCACAAAATCCATATGCTCATTTAAGGTTTAAGGTAAATAGAGAGTTCGTTAATAAATCAAGAGTAATAGCATATCCCCTAAGACTTCTAGATTCTAGTCCTATAAGTGATGGTGCAGCTGCATTAATACTAGCCTCAGAAGATGTAGCAAGAAAGCTAACTGATACACCTATACTGATTGCTGGAGTCGGCGCTGCTACAGATGACATCTATATAGCTTCAAGGGAGAGATTAGATAGTTTAATGGCGACTATACTGGCATCTCAGAAAGCATATAAGATGGCTAAGGTAGAACCTTCCAGCATTGATGTAGCTGAAGTGCATGATGCTTTTAGTATATTGGGAATATTAAACTTAGAAGATCTAGGCTTTGCTAAAAAAGGTGAAGCTGCTAAACTGTTATATAATGGTTCTTTTAGACCGGGTGATAAGCCTACAGTAAATCCTAGTGGAGGTTTAAAAGCTCGTGGCCACCCTGTTGGTGCTACAGGTGTTTATCAAGTTGCCGAAGTGGCTATGCAGCTTAGAGGAGATTTTCCAGGCATTAAAGTTAGTGGAGCAGAAGTGGGTTTAGCACAAAATATTGGTGGTGTTGGAGCTTTTGCATCAGTTATAATACTTAAAAGGTGAGACCTATGGTTAAACTCATAAGCCCTGCAAGAATATGGCGTGAGAAAAAAGCTCATTATATGCTCGAGGGATTAAGATGTAAAAAATGTAATTCAATATTATATCCGCCAAGACCGGTATGCAATAAATGTAGCTCAAGAGATTTAGAGCCTATAAGATTACCTCATGAAGGTAAATTAATATCATATACAATACTTCATGATACTCCATACGGTTTTAGAAGCTATGCTCCACTTATAATAGGCATAGTTGAACTAACCAATGGTGTAAGAGTTCTTGCTACGCTAACTGATGTCTCTTCAGAAGAAATAAGAGTAGGTATGGAAGTTGAAGCTGTACTAAGAAAAATTCATGATCAAGGAGAATACGGTCCAATAGCATATGCTTTAAAGTTTAGGCCTAAAATAAAGAGTAAAAGTCGTTAGTCCATGTATAGACTGCAATCCTAGACATCCATGAACTTTCTAATCCACTCTCCCTTAATATATTCAAAGCTTCTAAGGCTTGTTTTTTATTGATAGCTAATCCTACAATACACGGCTTACCATTTAAAATTAATGATATCCTGGTTCCGTATAGTACATTGTTGAGTTTATCAAAAATATCGTGTAAATTATTGGGATATAACTCCAAGACCTTAGCATTATATTTCATGGCCTCTCCCAATACTTGGAATAGAACCTCTCTATAATTATCCGAAGTAAGGTTTAATTTTAATCCTAGCTTATGCTTAAGATACGTATAGTCTATGATGCTCTCCTTGAACATTAAGTAGATTATATGAATTAATTTCCTAAGTTCTTTATACATTTTTGGGTTTTCATACATCTTGACTAAGTGCTTAATATCTATTTCCTTACCTTTAATAAGGGCTGTAACAATGTATGGGTTATGATGTGGAAGAAGTTTATGACTAGCTATAGGATTTACCTGTAGTATATGAAGTCCTCCTATTAATGACGATATAGTAAGTGTAGGATTTAGCTCGTTTACATCTTCATGTTTGCTAAGAATAGCATATATATGGATTAGACTTCTCAAGTTTCTCAAATAGGCGTAGAGTTTTAAAGATATCATAAGTTTAGCTAGCAGCCTTAGTGATGTAGTACTTAGGTTAAGTGCGATGTTATGTTCCAATACTTTGAATTCCGTAAATTTAATTCTTATTAAATCTTTCATTACATTACGATTATCCTCTGTTTCTTCAACTACATATTTAATTTTTACTGGGGTTTCAACTACGATATTAAGTGATGGAACATTAGGTATGGCATTTAAAGGTCCAAGAAGCTCAATTGCTAATGGTATATTTATGATTTTGTGTTCCTTCAAGACATTAACCCATACGAAGTTTAAGTTATATTAAATAATTTCCTTATATTTTGTTCATCATCTATTGTTATTAAAGCCTGCATTCTTAGTTCTAATAGTCTTTCAATCATTAACCTCCTTGGAATTATTGTTATAATTGTATCCTCCTCACCCTGTATTTCAATTACTACTTTGCCCAGATCATAAAATTCTATGGTTGACCCACTTGGAGTTAATGCTATATAAGTCTTTGCATTTAACTTTGATACTAATTCCTTAATTATGCATGAAGCACAAGAGCTTAACTCAATCATTTCATTTTGGTTATTAGTTAACTTGATATCAATTTCCATTAATACATCATCTAAGCTTACATCCTTACAATCAGGATAACAATCTGTTAAAGCAACATTTACGGATTCTTTCTTTATTAGATTGATTAGTTTACTTATTAGCACTTGTAACACCTTTATTAGACCACCGCACATAGAATTATTGTTAGAGGTTAATAAGCTTGGAGAAAGCTCTTATGAAGAAAATACCCGTTGACGTACTAAGTATAGTTAAGGATATTAAAGACATGAAGATACGTGGAGCTGGTAGAATAGCTAGGGCTGCTGTTAAGGCATTAAAAATAGCCGCCGAGAAATATAATGGAAGAGATGTAGGTGAATTTCTAAAATACATGGAGGAAATAGCAACCCTGCTACTAAGGACACGTCCAACCGCCGTTAGCTTACCCAACGCTGTTTCATTTGTTATGACTAGACTAAAAAAGAGTTCAGCAACAAATGTTGACTATTTAAAAACAGAGGTCGTTAATGCAGCTAATGAATTTATTCATTCTAGTCTCAAAGCCCTTGAAATTATAGGTGAAATAGGATCAAAACTTATCGAAAATGGGGATACAATATTAACCCATTGCCATAGCTCTGCAGTAGTAACGATACTTAAAAAGGCTAAGGCAAGAGACAAAGAATTCAAAGTGTTTGTTGATGAAACTAGACCCAGATATCAAGGAAGGATAACCTATAAAGAGCTAAGTAGTATTGGTATAGACGCAACTTTGATACCAGATTCAACTATAGGACTTATTATGAGAAAAATCGATAAAGTACTTGTTGGAGCTGATGCTATTGCAAGTAATGGTGCTGTTGTAAATAAAATAGGGACTAGCCAGGTAGCTCTTGTAGCATATAAGCATTCGATCCCATTTTACGTTGCAGCCGAAACATATAAGTTCAGTCCAATGACTTTGATAGGAGAATTAATAGTTATTGAAGAAAGAGCTCCAACCGAAGTAGTCAGTAAGGAATGGTTAAGTAAGCATCCAAAGATTAAGGTAATGAACCCGGTATTTGATATAACACCTCCAGAATACATATCAGCAATAATAACTGAAATAGGGATTATACCTCCACATGCTGCCTCATTAATATTAACCGAAATATTCGGAATTAAAGGATATGGATTAGAGGAAGGAGCTGTTGAGGAAAGTGAGCAAGTTTAAAATACCTGTGATAAAGAGAAACTCATTGGTTGATGAGAAAGCTGGGCTCGAACCCCTTAGGGGATGAAGAGGCTGAGCTACGCTGAATAACCAATCATTTGAATTAAGATTTATACAGGATATAATTAAGGGAGTAAGGGTATTCCTTATATCCCCTTATGCTTCAGCAAACATGATAATATTGAGTGAAATCGCTATCAAGTTAGTTAAATTTAGACAAGAGTCAATAATACTGATAGATAATAGTGGTTCATATAGAATAGATATACTTGACAACATAGCTAAGAGATATCGTACGGAGGATGCATTAGCTAATATTCACATAATCGATAAATGTATATTATCTGACCAATACGGTGGAAAGCTAAGCATAATAATCTTTGACATTAATGAACATTGCATTAATGCTCTGAGGAAACTTTCTTCAAGAATATTGTTTGCTACGTGCGCTAAGATAGGTAATTTAAGGAAATTATTAAGGTTTAGAGTCGCCTATCTGAAACATGCCTATGGTAAAGAATACATATTAATGTACTCTAATGAATCCGTGAGAATCAGAATAGAGCCTGCTGGCATATATCCGGCATTACAAAAACCTAAAGGTATTCTAGGTAAAGCACTAGCGGTCTTGAAGGACGGTATCATGGAATATGGACCATTAACTACTAAAGACGCTCTATACGTACTAGTAGGGAATCTGAAGATAGATAAGAAGTATGCAAGGAGGATTCTACAAGAACTTGTTAATAGAAAATATGTTAGGATTGAAGGTGGTTATATACTCCTAAATATCTAGTAGCAACCTTGTTTACTCAACATATATCGCCGGTCTAAATGGTAATGCTAGATGCTTTCTCTTACCAGGATCAGGAGCTTTCTCATCTATGGCGTTGTATATATAAAGTTCTCTTAACCCTGTTCTTTCTTTAATGTATTCTAAGGCTTTACTTAGTACCTCGAATTCATTTACTTTTACTTGTTTGAGTATACTTCTAATATGAGGTGGTAAATCTAATGCTAGTCCATATAGTCTCTTAGCTTGTTCAGCTGCCTTTTTCTTATCCACTGCTTTACTTACCATGGATCTTATGTATTCTTTTAGAGGTTTTGATTCTTCAATGAATCTTATGGCTTCTTTGAGAGCTTCATACATTTCTATGGGGGTAACATATATGTATGCTCTAGTGGGCTTAACCTTTATGACTCTAATTATTTCCTCTAAATCATGTATTACTCTTTCAATATACTCTTCCTTGACCTCTACTTCAGGGCTAATGTATTCCTCTTCTACTTTGGGCCATGGAGCTATTGATACGAAGCCTTTACCGCCAATGATATGCCATAGTTCTTCAGCTATGTGGGGGGTATAAGGAGCCGTCATTCTAACCCATATGCTTATTATCTTGCCTATAACCCATCCAATAGCTTTCCTCCTTGACGGTGTCTCTAGATCATATTTCACTCTTTCCATATATTTCTTAATATCATCATATATTATATAGAATATTATGTTTGCAGCTTCCCTTAATCTTACATTCTCCATAGCCTCGGTTACCTTCATTATATGCTTCTGCATTCTATTGAGTATCCATAAGTCTACATCCTCTAGTTTCTTGGGTTTTTCATTACTTATTAGATTCTTGATCTTTAATGTAAATTCGTATATTCTTCTTAAGTGATCTAGAACACTTTTCGCGAGATCCTCATTAAAGTCTCCATCCTGCCCTACTTCAGCTGTTATCATTAATGCTAATCTAACTGCATCAGGACCATATCTTCTGTTAACCGATAGTATTGGTAGGATATTCCCAAGACTTTTACTCATTTTCTGTCCTCCTACAGTTATCCAGCCATTAACGACTATTTGTCTAGGCCACTTCTCCTTCGGGAATATTGCTACATGGTTGTAGATGAAGAATGTTAAGTGGTTTGGTATTAAGTCTTTACCACTATGTCTTGAATCAAGTGGATACCAGTAGTCAAATTCATTCCTTAATTCTTCAAGTATTTGTGGTGGTATTCCTGTCTTCTTGGAGACTTCATTTACATCTCCTTCACCAAGCATTACATAATCCCAGAATTCGTATGTTAATTGATGTGGTTGTAATTTATATTCCTTGATTTTATGTGCAATAGTATAGTATGCCATATATATTGTTGAATCACTTAGGCTTTCAATAATCCATCCATCAACCCATGGAAGTTTTGTACCTAAACCCCTCGTTCTAGCACATGCCCTTCTCTTAATCCATTCAATTGTATATTCAAAGTTTGATCTATATTCTTCTGGCACTATCCTCATTTGTCTTAGGGCTTCACGTGCAAGCTTCTTCCACTCTTCAATACCATAGTCTATAAACCATTGATCTTCAAGTATTTTTACAACAACTTCAGCTCCGCATCTACAATATACAGGTTTATTCATTATTTCATACATTTTACTTGCAAGGCCAGATGCTTCAAGCCATTTTGTTATATTTTCTCTAGCTTCACTTACAGGCTTACCTACAATCCATGACCTTACGAATCCTATTATGTAACTCCTAGCAGGCTCTGGTATATCTATAGTTACGTACTTGATGATGTCATCTCTCATAATACCATATTTATATTCAACTCCATAAACTTCTCTCGTTGCTTCATCAAGCTTATCTTTTTCCTCTTGGCTCTTAACACCATATTTTTCAACAGCATCTTTTGCAGGTATTTCGCTATAACCTTTAACTTTAATTAATGGTCTAGGTTCAAGTTCTTCGGGTTTAACATTATACTTCGATAAGTCAGTTGACTTTATATCAACTATTGCGGCATAATCGTAGGGAGCATGTGCAGGAACGCTCATTACTACACCAGTTCCCATCTTGGGGTCTACAAATGTTGCTGGTAATATGGGCACCCATTCACCTGTAACAGGATTTCTAAGTCTTAGTCCAAGTAGTTTTTCACCTTTGAATTTTTCAAGAATATTCACTCTTCTTAATTGAAACGTTAATCTATATGCAGCATCTTCGCTTATAATCCATACCTCATTATCAACTTTTGCTTTAACATATGTTGCTTCAGGGTTAACCCATACATTAATAGCTCCAAAGATTGTTTCAGGTCTTAAGGTAGCAGTAGGATAAACTATGTTATCCTTGTCCTTAAAATACAGTAAGACAAATTCACCTATTTCAGGTTCAATATCATCCTTAGTATCGTGCATACTTACGGGCATGTTATCTCTAGGACACCAGCCAACAGGATGCGTTCCCTGAACTATGAAACCCCTTTTCCTGAGTTTTTCAAATTGCCAGTGTATGAATTTACTAAATTGTGGATCAATTGATGTAAATTCTCTCCTCCAATCAATACTATAACCTGCATTAATCATTGATACTTTACTAACTTCATGGAAATATCTAGCCATAGATAATGGATCTTTAAACTTTTTTAGTTCTTCTTCCGGAACCCCAAATACATTTACAAATAGATTTATCCAGCTTTTTTCTCCTCGGGCAATCGCATCTGCTATAGCTATTATGGGTGTTCCTGTATAGTGAAAGCCCATGGGGAATAAAACATTGTATCCTTGCATTCTCTTAAAGCGTGCTAGAACATCTGGTATAGTGTACGTTCTAGCATGACCTATATGTACAGGTCCATTAGGATACATGAATGCTGCTGTTAGGAAGAACTTAGGCTTTTTAGGATCAGGATTTGCTTCAAATAATTTATGTTCAATCCACGCTTTTTGCCATTTATGAGCTATGTTTGACAGTAGCTCAGCAAACTCATTAATGGGTTTTACATTAATATTAACCTTAACTTCAACAATCCGGATTCCCTTGCTTATTATGGATTCGCCTCTTTATATGTTTTTATTATGAATTGTCATTGAATCATCCTAATTCTCCTCTTACCAAGACCTTCCACTCATCCAAAGAGCACCTTCAAGGGAGCTAAGAATTCCTTACACCTCTTTAAATATCATAAGTATTCGCTCAAATCTCTTAATATGTTCCTATACTACATGAACTTATAATTAGGACGTAGCTCTAGCATATCAGTTTATTCCGTTTACGTCTTAGGCGAATTGATGAAGCATTCACTATATTAATCACAATATTGTATAAAGTAAGATAACCTTAAGTTAAGGCATAGCTTTTTCATTCTAGAAACGTTACTCTATAGCATCTTAATTTTTCAAGGAATATTCTTAGAAATGTTCCTATTTCGTTTTCTTAGCTCTAAGAACTAAGTACTCATCTTTATGAAATTAGCTTATCATTATACTTTTCGTCTCATCATTAGTCTTATCCTATCTAGAATATACTTCACATTTATTTTATTATTTTAATAATCCCGGATATTCTTTATGTTAATTCTCGGATGAAATTATATGTAGTTAATCATGATGTTAATTACGCTTTCATTCTCCATCTTTCAAGTTTTTCCTTTTTCTTCTTAAGCTTCTTATAAAGCTTATAATGTTGTTCACATAGGTAAACCCTTCTACCATTAGAATTAAGTTTTAAGCCTTCATCTCCTAGCACTGATGCTTCAATATAGCTTACAGAACGTACTGCTCTTTGATTACATCCCTCAACACTGCATTTAACCCCTTTAGCTATCTTACCCATATTATCCACCTTCTAATCTGTAACAGGAATAATATAGTTAAACATAGTTTTAAAGAATGTTCTGCTCTATTCTTACACCCCTTATAGATATTGGTGCTCTAAGTACCCATTCAGCTTTGGATTTAAGTGCTTTTTCAACTTTTTCTGCTTCCTTAGATGTAGTTAATGCTATAATGCATCCTCCTAGTCCTGCACCTGTAATTTTAGCTCCGAGGGCTCCAGCCTTTCTGGCTGTATATACAAGGTCTTCTAGTTCTGCTATTGAAACACCTATAGCTGATAATAGTCCATGATTTATATTCATGAGCTCCCCGAGTTCTTTAATCATCCCTTTTTTAATGTATTCTAAAGCTTCTTCAATGATGGTTTTTGATGCATCATATATGTGCTTTAGTATCGATGGATATTTCTCATAGAGCTCTAATACTCTTAGGACCGCTGTTCGAGTTGATCTTTCAATACCTGAATTAGCTACAATAACTATTGCATCCCTAAGTTTCTCAACATTAATTTTCTCCCTTACCCTTCCTCTTTCAAAAACTATTCCTCCACCGTAAGTAGCAATACTATTATCAATACCGCTAGGCTTGCCATGGACTATTTTCTCAGCTTTAAAAGCTATTGAAGATATTTCACTTAAATCTAAATCAATACCTAAGAATTTCGAATAAGCTGCCGTAAGAGCTACTGCTATAGAAGCTGATGAACCTAGACCAGCAGCTACGGGAATATTAGATTTAATTTCAACATAAGCAGGTTTAGGTCTAGTATACTCACTTAAGGCTTCAAAGACTTCAACATAGGGTCTTAAATTACTAGAGTTCTTAATAATATTACCATCTAGGCTCATTATTAATTCCTCTTCTAGGTCTATAGATCTAACTTTAATGTACTCCTTATCCGTCTCCCTAACATGTACATAAGCCCTAACATCTAATGCAATAGCAATAGCAGGATACCCTTTAACAACGAAATGTTCGCCAAATAATATAGCCTTTGCAGGAGCTGACGCCTTAATAATCACTTCTAATCACCCATCAAACTATATACATGAGGAATACTTTAAATTCTACAAAAGACTACTCGCCTGACTGAATTAGAATATTTTGGTGATTATGGAAACTTTTGGGTGTTATGGGAACCTTTATTCTGGTTCTATTATTACTATGATTTTTACTTTTCTTCCATGAAATCTTCTAAGTTTTTCTTGGTATTCTTTTGGTGGGTAAATTACGTAGCGATTTCCAGCAAACTTAATAATCTTACCCTCAAAGTTATAGACAATACTCATACTCACACTCATGTTATGGCTGTTCACAGAAACTTATAAAATTGTTCACAAAGTATATTATTGGGGCTAGGGGATGAGGGTTAAAGTAACCGTAAAAGTCAAAAACGGTTACTCCCGACCCTAGTCTACATCATAAACTAGTTGAATTTCTAAGGGCTTTCCGTAACTGGACTCAATACGTGGTAAATGAGATATGGAACTTAAACTACATACCATCTATGAAGGAGTTACACCATAGATTCTATAAAATACTAAGGAAGCAAGGTTTTCGTGAACATCACTGTCACAAGATAGAGCGTAGAGCTAGAGAAGTTGTTAAGGCGGTCAAGAAGAATAATGGCAATAAGCCTATTCTTAGAAAGTTAACAGCTAGACTTGACTACCAAGACTACAAGCTAGATATAAACAGCAAAACAATGAGAATAGCGGTTCTCGACAATGAATGGGTAGAGTTGAAGCTACTATGGTATAGGTATCTAGACAAGTACCTTAACAATGGGTGGAAGCTAAAGGAAATTCTCGTTAGCTATCATGAGAATGAGGTGTGGGTCTACTTCACCTTCGAGAAGGAAATGGTGCTTAGACAGCCGAGAGCCGTTATGGGCATAGACATTAACTTCAGTAACTCAACCTATACTATAATTGATATGAATGGTAAGCTCGTAACTATGGGTGTCATACCGTTTAATGGGCTGAAGAGAGCGTCGGCTCATAGGATTATTACTGAGAGAATTCAGAGAAAGCATACTAAGAGGTGGAGGTATGTCAAGGGGATAAGAGAATCCATAAGGAAGCACGGTAGGAGAGCGAGAAATATTCTTGCTGATTCATGCCACCACATATCAAGGAGAGTAGTAGAGATAGCTAAGGAGTACAATACACTAATTGTCCTAGAGAACTTAAACAAACTTAGAATTAGAGCTAATGGGCCTAGGAGATATAATAAGAAGCTATCGCTGTGAACATACCGCAGGATACTGACCTACATCTACTACAAGGCATTAGTAGAGGGTATTCCAGTAATTCATGTTGACCCAAGAAACACTTCTAAAAAATCACCCATAGGGGGCTGATACCGTGTGTGAGAGTTTTTTAGTTTTGTTTAAGTTCTTTTAAGGCTATAATGTATGCTGATGCTGTATGTCTGTCTAAACCATACCTCCTCATAACCTCACCGTGTTCTTTGGAGCGTGTTGTTCCCTTGGGGTTTATGTAGATCGTTTTTAGGGAGTAGAGTGGTGCTTTATAGGTTATCGCCTCTATTACCTTGTTCCTGAAGATTGATACTCTGTAGTTGTAGTTCCTTGATTTCCTATTACCATTCTTTATCCAGTAGTATCTCAGGTAGCCGATAACCTCTGGGTTCTCTAAAGCTATGACTGATGTGCCGTGATGATAAGCGTAGTCTAACATACTGTGTATTGCTTGGTGTATTTTCGTCCAAGCAGACTTTCTCTTGTACCCTCGGCTCGTTATCTCTCTAAACCAGAAGGTCTTTGCGTCTCTTAATCTTCCATATCTATCTATTATTGCTAGGTTAATTCTATCAACATTAACGTCTACACCAGCAACATAGTCTCCAAGAGGTTTAACGTATTTTCTCATAGTCTCCAAGTACAGGTTGTAGGGGATCATTACCTGCAAACTACAGTAAAGATGCAAGTTGTTGTATTGATAGAAATTGTATTCTTTAATTACTACCCGTGCCGGGTAACCTATCTCTCTATTCATTGCCTTCTCCGTGAGCATTATTAATACTTTCTTGTATCCCTTTGGTGTTCTTAGTTTTACTGTTATTTTTCTTGGTTCTTTCCTCTGATTGAATACTAGGATCTCTGCTCTATCGGTAGACAACAATCTTATGTTTAGGTTTCCTTTTTTCTCTTTTTCTGCTTCGCTCTGGAAGAGTAGCCATTGCCTTAGCTCTATATTCTTTATCTCCACTCCTAATTTTCTTGCACTCTTGAGCGTTGAGTGTATTAGTGTTGCTACTCCGTCTATATATCTACGATTAGGTAGAATGTTGTAGCATCTCTTACGAGCATACTTAAGGAAACTAGCTTGTGATAAGTCAATAAGCATATCATTGTTCTTTACATCACCTAGTAGTCTATGAGCACATAATTTAGAGAGCCATGCGGTTGACCAAACCAGCTTAGCATCCACATCCTTAACCGTAAACGGTATATCGAGTGTGAGGTACTCTGGTAAACTCATTGTTTTATTACCTAGGGGTATATATCCCTGGTAATATTTAAAAGCTTTTTCTGAAGTATAGAGTACGTGGTGGGCTCTGGTTCCCGAGACCCATAGCCCACTAGTGGGCTATGGTGAGGGGGTCAGAGCATCGCCGTAATGAACCTCTACATGGGGAGGAGGGAAACCCTAAAAGACCCTAAACAACCCCAATGAACCATGTAGAGGTGAACGGTAAGCTTTCGTTCATCAATTATAGGTGGGCTAAGCTACCTAACGGACATATTGTTACTAGGGATATTGTAGCTTCATGGAATTTAGCACTTAAAGGTCTTAAGTTTCTCACCCGAGATGTGGGGTCTCGTGGTTTCGTGGAGACCCCGAAAGCCCTTGACCAAATGCAACCCCAAGAAGGGATGAGAGGGAAGCCCGTGTAGGTTCCCAAAATACTCATTATCCCCAAAAGATAAAGCACAGGCAACCATATGATACTTAGGGAGGGGTTAAGAGCACTTGATAAAGTATCTAGCGATATTTGTGATAATAGCCATTATACTACATACTACCGTAACCATAGAAACTACTGCTAATTCTATGGACATAAAAACTCCATCAGAGGGATACATAGTCATAGATATAAATAATAACTCACTAACGATAACACTATTTAAAACATTTAATGAGTCGTTGAATTACATAAAGAGAATTATAACAATAAGTGCAAGGTTAGAATCACTTAACTATACTTGTCTAAGAAATGTTAACTTGGAGACAAAATCTAAGGGTAAAAACATATCAATTATGTTAAGATATGAGATTAAACCCCAAAAACCACGACATATCATAGCAGGCTTCCTAGTATTGAATATTCAAAGCATGAATTTGACAACATACTTTACCGGAACACTCAATGATAATGAAGTGATGTTTAATTCTACATGTTATATACCATTAAACAAAACATCTCTTACTAATATAGTACAAAAACGTAAAATAATACTCGATATGATTAATGCAAGTAGCTTAAATGAAGAATTAAGAAATAGGGGGCTGAATTTCATAAATGTGCAAAGGAGTATAGCATCTCTTGAAGGAAACTCTCTTGCTTTAGATGTAAGCGGAGTAGTATGTTTAAGTGATATACCGCTAACTAAGAATATCATTGTAAAGATCATGGCTCATTACGGTTTTGATGTAAATACTACCATGCTTTACCTATTAACGGAAAAGTACTCAGACATAGACCTAGTCCACACTGCAATATATACTCTTTATAATGAACAGGATAAGTTAAGTTTGACTAGTATTTCATCATTAGATATCCGTAAAGCTTCTGCAATTATAATTCAGGCACTATTACATATAGTGCTTAGGAATGAATTATTACTTTACATACCAGCAGAATTTCCTATACTTGCAACTAATACAATAGGATTAATTCATTATCTAGATCCACAAACGCTCACGCCCATAGGTGTAATGGCTACACCAATAACTTTACTAATACCAGAAAATTTAGACATAAGGAATATACCAAGAATTATTAAGGGAATAGTGAAAGAAGCTTCAACAAAGTTTCAATTACCAGTAGTATTAAGGCTTAACATGGAGAATATGAAACTTAAAATCTTAGAGAAGGTTGACAGGGAAGGTGTAATCGGATTTAATGAGACAATGTTAGTACTAAGACCAGATGCGGTCGACAAGTTAGATAATGTAACTATAACTCTATATACCTATGTTGGAGAGACAAGTGTAATAGAGCAGTACTTACTAGCTGCATTAGTGATCTCAGCTACAGCCTTAGCATTATCACTATATATAGTATTTTTAAGAATTAAGAGGAAGCGTGGTAAGTAATGATACAAGAGATACTATATAAGACAAGACTTGAAGAAATGAAGAAGCATGTAAGAGGTGAAAAGGAGCTTTATGTAACCGACTTAGTTAGATGTCCATTAAAAATAGAGTATGAGATTAAATACCCTGAACTAGTTATACAGCAAGCATATAGTCCTCCAACTATACTTGGAGATGTTGTTCATAAGGGTCTAGAAAATCTTCTAATTGAAGCAAAGAGTCTAAATCTTATTGATGGAGAAGTGAACATTGAGGTTGAAGGATCAAAAAGTATAGAAGAATATATCATAAAGGGTAGAATAGATGCTATAATAGTCAAGAAGGATGGCAGACGTATAGGTGTTGAAATAAAGTATACTAAGAGTGATATGGGTTTACCGCTTCAACATCACGTATTACAGGTGAAGATATATAATTGGCTATTTGACTTAAGCGAAACCATACTTATCTACCTAACACCTGATAGGATAACCGAGTATAGGGTTGAGGAAAGGATTGATGAATATGAACTTTTAAGTCTCATAACATCAAAACAAGCACCACGTTGGAGTTGGGAATGTTCATATTGTGTTTTCTCAATACTTTGTCCGCATAAAAAACCTAGATGAGAAACTCCAATTTACCTACAATACCCTGATATTCTTTATCATTAATAATTTCCTCATATTCATTGACAATCTCTTTATATAATTCTTCTACATGTTCGTGTAGTCTTTGATAAAGTTTAAGGCATTTGACTTGAAGGTTCTTTAGGTTTAGGTGGTAAGTTATTAAACCTCCATAACTAATAATGAAGTTAAGCATTGTCATTAACATGGATGGGTTAAAGAACTCTATTACATCTACTCTGCTAACGTTCTTCTTCTTATAGGTGAAGAAAATTACTTTCAGCATGTATCTTAGGATGGACTCCATGAGTTCGCCCATAATATTATTGATGATGTTTCTCTCTTCGTTTACTATATTTTTGATAAATTCATCCATCATATGGTTTTCCCGTAGACCCGTAAGTGCTTTAGTTAGGATCTTATTCTCAAGTACACATTTTAATGAGTTAGTAACGTAAATGAGACCTGATAGAGGAGCTGATAGTAAAATTCCTTTAATAAGCCGCTGCTTAGCATCATCAAAATCTACTTGTATCTTATGAGATTGTAACATAACCATTATATCGCCTGGCTTTATAATCCCACAGAGCATTACTTCGGCATCTGAGATTATAGCAGGTAAAACAGCTATACCATAAGTAGCTATTATACATGGTCTTTGAAGAATGTTAATTATATTAACTTGACCTAGAATATTAGTCTTAACCAGATCTTTCACTAGCTTATAGCTTTGATATTGAAGGGGATCAATTACCACTGTAATGGCTTTCATAGCCTTAGCACCATTCTAGTTTCTTCGTCCAAATATTCCGTTAAGTGTTTAGATGTTAAAGTATTTAGGGTCGATGTAATGAAATTTAAGTATTTATAGCCCATGGCTTTACATGTAAGAACATCATAGCAATATTCAATAACGTCTAGCAAATCCTCTAATTGTAGTTCATCGGTTAGCTTTTTACTGAGTAACCATATATTCTTAAAGGTGTAGTTAACAACTTTGCCTATCTTAGATAAATATATGAACCATAGCATTTCATAGATAACCTTACATGTGTATCTAGGTACTCCTATTCTACGAGCAGCTCTAACTCTAATACCTAAGCTAATTACATAATCTCTATAATCATCGGCTTTTAGTGTACTTAATGGAGGAGCGGAGTATGTTATTTCACTACCATAGATTAACTTCTTAGGCTCCTCACTAAATCTTATGGTATATATTTTTGAAGGCTTACAAGTAATGGGATCAACTATTAATCCATTTACTGGTGGTGGTAAAACTATAATCTTTACACCTGGAGCTGCTAAAATCATGGAGTCTCCAGGGACTTTAGATTTGGCAAAAATGAGTAAATCAATACAAGAGCTTTGAAGGCAATATTCACCCCTAACAGTACTACCAACAATGTAAATGGCCTTTATGGATTTAAACACATTACTCACACCATCAAATTCTCATGTAAAATTTATTAGTTTTTCAACCTTACTAAATCCAAGGTTAAAATGGATCCATATAATAAAAGAAGAGGTTAATAGTCATGGGAGGTAAACACGGTAAATATGTCTATATAGCTAGAAAAGACGGCTGGTATATTAAGGCTAGAGTACTTAAGGGTAAAGCAGATACAGAACCAACAAAGTATATCATGTTAGGGTTTAAGAGAAAAGATGTACCCCCGACATATAAGGTTATTAAAGAGGAAATGCTACCTGATGAAGTAATTAAAAAACTATATGAAGTCTAATGACTATACTAAACCTCTATTAACCTCATATGTAGAATAATATAATATGGGATGATGTAGCCGACATAGACTAAATTGTCGAAAAGATGTAGAAGGGTCGATTGGCTGACCATAAAAATTCATCAGCGGCGGCCATTAAGCGTCATCCTTAGCCATCCTATACGAGAGCAGAAACCATAAGTTATAATATTTCATAATTCTTATATCAGCAATACTAATATACTTGTTTTACCATTATTTACTTGGTATCTAGTATGCCTTTGAAGGGCTATAAGAGTATTACGCTTAGAGAGAATAGGTACTGGAAGCTAATGGAACTAAAGGCTAAACTTAAGGCTAGGACTTGGGATGAACTTGTCGATAAGCTCTATGATTTAGTGATGGAACATGAAGTTAGCTAGAACTGTTAAAGTAAAGTGTATAGTCTCTAAGAGAATCTTAACAATAGTAAGAGAAGTTTACTCTATGTATAAGTCTATGCTAGAATATACATTAAACTATGCATTAAAGAATAATATCAAGTCATTTACCAAGTTAAAAGCCAAAGTATATAGAAAGCTTAGAAGCATATACTCAGAGCTACCTAGTCATTACGCTTACACGGTTTGTCAAGATGCTGCTACTAGAGTTAGGAGCTTCCTTAAACTTAAGAGGAAAGGATTAACCTATACTGATAATCCAGAAATTAGAAGGATTAGTATTTGGCTTGATGACCATCTCTGGAAGCTTAATGGATATACAGAGGTTGGAATTGCTACTCATAAAGGATGGATAACGTTAGGTATTAGACCTCATAAGCTGTTTTGGAAGTATATGAATAATCCTATATGGAAGCCCTCTAGTGAAGCAAAACTAAAGTTAAACGGAAGTAAAGTTGAGTTAATTTTAACGTTTAGGAAGGAAGAATATAAGCCGTAGCTTGTTTTATGTTATTTCCAATTATTTCTAAATACTTTTAATTACTTTCTTCAACTACTATGACTTTCACTTTTCTTCCATGTAGTTTCTTTAGTTTCTCTTGGTACTCTTTGGGTGGGTAAACAAGATATTTTCCACTTGTCTTGACAATTCTCGCTTCAAACACATATATCGAGACCATAGCTACCACCGTATTCTGATTTGGGTATTAAACCTTATAAATCTGTACTCTAACAATAATTACTGGTGAGTACCCGATGAAGGCGTGTATCTCCCTTGCTAGGGAGATGCCTGAGGGTGTATATAGAAGAGCTTTGAAAGCTAAGGCAGAGGTTATCGAAGGTAATGCAAACGACTTCCTATGGGATTTAACCATCTACAAGTATGCTCTTCAGAGATGCATAGATGCTTTATGGGAGCTGGATAGCATTCCTAAGAAGGGTCAGGTACATCAGCTACTCTACCCGATGCTAAGGAGCTATGGTTTTAGAGCACATGTAGCTAGGAACATCTATTCAACAGCACTAGCTTTAGTGAAATCAGCTAAGAAAAATAATGGTTCTAAACCAGTCGTAAAGAAGATGAGTACTAGACTTGACTATCAGGATGCTAGAGTAGAGATAGACGATGGAGTGGTCAGAGTGATTCTCAGAAATAAATGGTATGCTCTGAAGCTCATGCATAGGAGAGAGTATATAGAGAGGTTTAAGGGTCTTAGATGGAAGGAGGTTCACCTAAAGTATAGTGATGGTGTGCTTTATGTCGGTATTGTATTTGAAGCAAGATATAAACCATATACTCCTAGAAGTGCAGTAGCACTTGATGTTAATCTAAAACAAATAGTAAGTTATGATGGGGCTAGTATTAGAAGGTATAAGACAAGATTTATTGATGCATTAAGTAAGAAAGCTAGGGCTGAAGAATTACAGAGGAAGTATCCTAAGAGGTGGAGGTATAACAATAGAATTCTAAAAAGAATAAGGACTCTACGTAGAAGAGCTAAGAACATAGCGATTGACTGGTACAGGAAGTTTGCAAAAGAAATAGTTCTAAAAGTGAAAAAGCACAACTACGCTATAGTTCTTGAAGACTTGAAATATTTGTGTAAAAACATGAGTGAGAATAAAAACACTATTGTTTGGAAGCTAACCATGTTCGCCTATAGGAAGCTACAGGAAGCGATAATAAGTAAAGCGATAGAGTATAATGTACCGATAGTATTCGTTAATCCTAGAGGCACTTCAAGTATTTGCCCAAGATGTGGAGCTAAACTGGTCTACAACCATAGACTAGCGATATGCAGGAAATGTGGTTTGATAG
>Ga0190367_1000034_pt1 | contig 104382 bp, 117 predicted proteins | sample 4872181011_MG_FD_171838 | JGI IMG/M metagenome (GOLD analysis project Ga0190367, IMG submission 171838) | Hydrothermal vent microbial mat bacterial communities from Southern Trench, Guaymas Basin, Mexico - 4872-18-10-11_MG | ecosystem: Environmental > Aquatic > Marine > Hydrothermal vents >...
GCTAATAAGTTCTAAAAAGCTTTCCATAATATCATTAATAAATTCTAAACATTCTTCATCGATACTCATACCTCTAACATGGTGATCGATACAGAATTTTAAATAAAATCTCCATCATGTCCTTTTAGCTTCTTGAAACGCTCAATTGAAGAACATTTCTAAATTGTGAAGTTTTGGGAGAGAGAATTCTTAAGTACCTACGGTCCATGACTCTAAATACTTTTTCTGCTCCTCTATTAGTTCATCAATCTCTACACCTAAAGCTTCAAGTTTTAATTTTGCAATATTGAAGTCTAACTCATCTGGTATCTTATAGACGTCTGGTCTTAATTTACCTTTATTCTTAACTAAGTACTCTACAGCTAATGCTTGATTGGCAAATGACATATCCATGACTTCGCTGGGATGACCTTCAGCACATGCTAGATTGACTAATCTACCTTCTGCTAGTAGGTATAATTTCTTACCATTTCTTAAAGTGTACTCTGTCACTCCAGGTCTAATTTCTCTTTTACTTACTGCAAGTTCTTCTAGATCAGGTACCCATATTTCTACGTTGAAATGTCCTGTATTTGCCAGTATGGCTCCATCTTTCATCTTCTCCATATGTTCCTTTCTAATTACCTTCATGTTACCTGTAGCTGTTATGAAGATATCTCCAATTTCTGCTGCCTTACTCATGGGCATTACTTCAAAACCATCCATGACAGCTTCAAGTGCTCTTAATGGATTTACTTCAGTAATTATGACTCTTCTAGCACCGAGACCTTTAGCTCTAAGAGCTACTCCACGACCAACCCATCCATAGCCTGCAACAACGACAATCTTACCTGCAATTAGTATGTTTGTTGCTCTTAGAAGGCCATCCCATGTTGATTGGCCTGTACCGTACCTATTGTCAAAGAGATACTTTGTGTAGGATTCATTAACAGCAATTACTGGATATTTAAGTATGCCTTCTTTAGCCATGACTTTAATCCTAATCACGCCTGTAGTTGTTTCTTCAGTACCACCAATAACTTTAGATATGGTTTTAGCATAATCTCTAGAACCTGCTACTTCAAGTGCATACTTAACATCACTTCCATCAACGCCTAACGCAAGTTTATGGTATGTAGATATTAAATCTGCACCATCATCCATAGTTAAGTCAGGTTCTGCAGAGATTGCAAAACCGATAGCGTTATAATACTCCTTCTCACTCATACCTCTCCAAGCATATACATGAACACCTTCTTCAGCGAGTGTTGCTGCTACATCATCCTGTGTAGATAAGGGATTACATGGAGCAAGCCAAACTTCAGCACCACCTATCATTAATGTTCTAACGAGAACGGCTGTTTCTTTAGTTACATGAAGACTAGCACCTATCTTTAAACCTTCAAGAGGTTTCTCTCTCTTAAAACGTTCTCTAATCTTTAAGAGAACAGGCATATGGCGTTCAGCCCATTCAATCTGTAACCTACCTCTTTCAGCTAGTGATATATCTTTAACCTTATAGTCTTTAGACATGTAGTAATTTCATAAGCTAGGAATGTTATAAAGATTTCTAAATAATATCTTTAACTCAATATTTAGCTAGTTAGAGCTTACTCTCTAAAGTAATGTCTCATTAACTTACATAGTAATTACAATCATGGAGTAACATTTATATACCAACAATTCTAGAAATAACCATAGTAAGGGCCCGTAGCTTAGCCTGGTAGAGCGCTCGAAGTAGGGGCTATCCCCTGCTGGTGATGCTGATAACCGAGAGGACCCGGGTTCGAATCCCGGCGGGCCCACCAAATTCATTAATAAAGTCGCCATATGGGAGTATTCTTGAACCGTAATGTCATTTTCTCATGAATTTTAAGCAAAGTAATGCATTAATACCCGCTGCGTAGAGCGTGTGGTTTGTGAAAAGTTTGATCATAGGTATTGCACAGATAAGCACTACCTGTAGTGTTGATGTTAATGTTAGGAAGTTCGAGAATGTTATTAGAAGTAGAGAGAAGGCTGAAATCGTAGTATTGCCTGAGTATTTCATGATTAATCCTGAAGAATGTTCAAGTCTAGAACTCATTTATGAGCATTCACAGGAACTTAATGGTGGTTTTGTCAAATCTATGGCGAAAATAGCTAGAGATTATGATGTTGGTCTTGTATTTACATTCTTTGAGAAATGTAGAAGTACTAAGAAAGTATATAATACTGCTATTTTTCTCAATAATTATGGTGAAGTTTTGGGTGCTTATAGAAAAATTCATCTCTTTGATGCTTATGGATATTCTGAATCTAGAATTATTGAAAGTGGTAATGAATTATCACCAATAATTAATTATAGAGATACTAAATTCTCTTTAGCTATATGTTTTGATATTAGATTTCCTGAACTTTTCAGAATCTACGCTATTAGAGATTGTGAAGTATGTATTATACCTTCAGCATGGTATAGAGGTGATTTAAAAGAAGAGATCTTAATTTTTCTTGCTAGAAGTAGAGCTCACGAAAATGGTATGTACATAATCATTGCTAATCAATATTCTGAAAAATTTACAGGTAGAAGTATGATTGTAGATCCATATGGTGCAGTACTTCTAGATTTAAGCATTGGTGAGAAATATGTCGAGTATAGAATTGATGTTGATGAAGTTTATAAGGCTAGAAGTAAAGTACCTATCTTAAAGTTAAGAAAGCCAGAATTGTATAGAGAGATAACTCAACCATAGTGAGATAAGCTTTTTAAGAAGAAAATTAAGGCTAATTAGGAATTCCATATGGTTAGACCAGCATATAGATCTAGATCTTTAAGGAGAATAAAAGTTAGAACTCCAGGCGGTGATTTAAAAGTTCATTACGAAAAGAGATTTGCCTCACTTCCAAAATGTGCTATCTGTGGTAGACCTTTACAGGGAATTAACATTAAGCGAGTAAAGACTGGTCATGAACCTTTAAAATCACCTTCAAGACCTTATGGTGGTTATGTTTGTCATAAGTGTTTAAGATATGGTTTAAAACTTAGTGTAAGATTTAGTTAAAATACGTATCTATAAAAACTTTTAAGACATAATTAGACTATGATAGTCATTGCAGTATCTGGATGTCCTGTTAGTGGTAAGTCAACACTTGCTAAAGAATTAGCAAGAATCTATGGTCTTAGATACGTATCTATTGGTATGCTTTTTAGAAAGATAGCTCAAGAACGTGGAGTCTCACTACTTGAACTTCATAGAATAGCAGAGCAAGATCACTCTATAGATATCACTATAGATAACATGTGTATTGAGGAAGCTAAGAAAGGTAATGTTGTTCTTGATGGACATTTAACAGGATGGATACTTAAAGATCTTGCAGACGTCAAAATATACGTTAAAGCATCTCTTAATGAGAGAGCTAAAAGACTTGCTGAAAGAGAAGGGAAAAGCTTTGAAGAAGCTTTAAGTGAGATTAAAATGAGGGAGGAATTGAATAGGAGGAGATATTTAGCAATTTATAATATCGATATTAATGACTTATCAATCTTTAACTTAATCATAGATAATACTGATCTAGATTTTACAGATACTTTAACAATTGCAAAAACGTATATAGATGCTATTTTGAGAGCTAAAAGAAAATACTGAACATTTATACTTCACTAACATCATTAATCAATGATCTTGTTAGAAGTAAGTTCTCATAAGTAAAAAATATTAAGCTACTCCATCTTCAATCTTCGATATGCCTAGAGTTTTAGATATTGGTAGAATTTGTGTTAAAACAATGGGGCGTGAAGCGGGTAGGAAATGTGTCATTGTTGATATTATTGATGAGAATTTTGTACTAATTACTGGCCCAAAGACACTTACAGGAGTTAAGCGTAGAAGAGCCAATATTAAACATCTAGAACCAACAGAGTATAGAATTAACATTAGTAAGGGTGCTGATGATTCAGAAGTATTGAAGGCTTTGGAAGAAGCTGGACTTGTAGATTATATGAGACAGATAGTTAAACCTAAACTCTTCCTTGTACCTACACAGCAAGTTACACGTACTTAAATGATAGAGACCTCAGTATTGATCTTATTTACATTGTTTTTCAAAATTTCATAAACCTTATGTAGAGTATTGCTTGTAGCTGTATAGTGAAGTTCAACCTCGCCTGAATTACTCACAAACATAACTATAGAATTCTCAAGATAAGAGCTATATCTGCTCAAGTATATACTTATGGAGAATGGAATGTTGTGAATTATGTATAAAGCTTCCTCACCAATGGACCAGAAGAAGGGAGCTAGATAGTAAGGTATTGGTGCTACAATTTTGAATTCATGATTATTAATTCTTGCATTACTTAAAATAAAGTCGTATCTAAATTCTAAACCTTCAATTTTAACATTATTACTGCTTAATACTCTACTTATCTGATCGTATATGAGTAATACTCTGGCTAGAAGATACTTATCTAGAAGTTTCATAGCTACAGGATTGACAAGTGATTTATATACTACGCAATCAATATCACCAATACTTTCAACAACTTTTTCAGCGTTTAAGTTATGGAACATTATGAAGTGATCAGCGTATCCTCTATATATGCTATGTAATGCTGATAGTATGATTATACCTTTCTCTTTGAATTTTCTTAAAACTCTATTGAAGATGTGTAAGTAATATTCTTTACGTTCAACGATGTCTCTATAATTACCTACAAGATTTCTAAGTAATGCTCTACTCCATGGATATTCTTCAAAAATCATCTCTTTAGAATTGAATTTAAAGATTAAGTATCTTGTTAAAGTTCTTAAAATATCATACTCAACATTAAAATAGTATGTCTTTTCACAAGTAATTACATAGTTGCTTAGTCCATGAAGATCAATTTTACCAAATTCTTCAAGATAATTCATGGCATATACTAGATATTTCAATTCGAAATTACTAATTCTAGACTTAATGTTGTTAGTTAAATACTTAACTATGTTTTCAAGACATTTAGAATTTAAGAGATTATCTAGACAATTTTCAAATCTTTTTAAGATTATGTTTGAAACCTTGACTTCACCATTAATGAAATCTACATGGATGTTATGTTTTTCAAGTCTGTTACTCATTTCTATGACATTTAAGTCAAGTTTGTTAATTATTGATGCTTCATCTTCACCTGAAAGCCATAGATAGAGGGCAAGTAGTGCTTTGGGATCGTGAGTAGACAATTCATTAAGAATACTTGACGCTTCCATAGTTTCTTGAAGTTAAGTACTTGAGAATTTTAAAAAATTTTCAAGAAACCTGGAAACTCTACTGAAAATATGTCATTATATGCCTCTTGTTTGTAGTAGTTCTTCGGGTTTCAACTTTCTAATATCAATACCGAGCATAGATTTCTTCTCACTAACCATTTTTTGAGCTTCAACAACGATTTCAGGCTCATTCCAGTATGTTGTTGCTAACACTATTGCTTGTGCACGTACTTCAGGATCTTCTGATTTGAAGATTCCTGAACCTATGAAAATTCCATCTGCACCAAGCCACATCATTAAAGCTGCATCTGCTGGTGTTGCTATGCCTCCTGCAGCGAAATTAACTACTGGTAATCTTCCTAACTTTGCTGTTAGGTAAGCTAGTTCAGGAATTACATCATTTCTTCTAGCCCAATCTCTAATAAATTCTTCATCATTAATATGTGCCTTTAACGTTCTAATCTCAGACATGAGTATCTTCATGTGACGTACAGCTTCAGCAACATTTCCAGTACCTGCTTCACCTTTTGTACGTATCATTGATGCGCCTTCAGAGATTCTTCTAAGCGCTTCTGGAAGATCTCTACAACCATTAACGAAGGGTACCTTAAAGAGCCATTTATTGATGTGATGCTGTTCATCAGCTGGTGTAAGTACTTCACTTTCATCGATAAGATCAACACCGAGAGCTTCAAGTATTTTTGCCTCCATGTAATGGCCAATTCTACATTTTGCACTTACGGGTATAGTTATGGAGTTCATGATTTCCTCAATAATTTTAACATCAGCTGTTCTAGCAACACCACCAGCTTTACGTACATCGTATGGTAGTTTATCTAGAACCATAACACCTACAGCACCTGCATCTTCAGCTATCTGTGCTTGTTCAACGTTAGTAACATCCATAATAACTCCATGTTTAAGCATAGCTGGAAAGCCAATTTTGACTCTGACTGTTCCGAACTCCGCAGTTTCAATTTTTAATGAGGGTGAGACTTCAGGAAGTGGTTTAGGACCTAAAGTTTCATAACCATTCTCTCTCAAATAATCATTAAGTTCCACAAGTTTGTAGAAGAAGTCTCTAATCTTTTCTAGAAACTCCACAGACTCAACAATCATTAAACCTAGACATGTTAAGTACAGTAATAAATCTTACTGTATATTTAACTATTTGAGAAGCTTCTTTAGAAAGTTTCTAGAAACTACGTGAAGAGCTCTATCAATTTCCTCATCAATGTTAATAAGATTCTTTAAGATAATTGGTATTTTCTCAATGATGTCTGTTGGAAGAATATGATAACCTAACTCTCTAACTGATAAATCACCTGCAAGACCTGTAATGAAGGCTCCTATAGCAGCTGCTTCTACAGGTTCGTTAATCATCCTTAAAACACCAGCAACAATACCTGTCAATACATCACCAGTACCGCCAATAGTCATTCCAGGATTACCTGTATAGTTAATTTTTACCTTGTATCCATTACTTACAAGATCAACATTACCTTTAAGTAAGATTGTTCCTCCTTGAAATTTACTCCTAACAATTTCTTTAAACTTCTCAATCTTGTCAAGTAAATCTTTAGGTAATGATTCTTTAGTTAAAAGTTTAAACTCACCTTCATGTGGTGTAAGTATTACGTTACTCTTGACTAGATCGTATCTCTCAGTTAAAGCTAGTGCTTTAATACCATCAGCATCGATGATCACGTATTTACCTGTAGGTACTATCTTTTCAAGAATTTCAATGCATGTCTTCACCGTCTCATCTCTAGTACCAACTCCAGGACCAAGAATTACAATATTAGCTCTTTCACAGTATTTCAAGATTTCATTAATGTGATTATATGTTAAGTAATCACCTTCTAGAGGTATAGCTATAAAGTCAGGTCTCTGAGCTTTAATACTTAGAGCAGTCTTCTCAGGAGCTAAAATTATAGCTAAGTCTATACCCATTCTTAAAGCTGCATATGCTGTAAGTGCTGGTGCTCCTGAAAATTCTCTAGAACCACCTATAATTACTACTCTACCATGATCACCTTTCTTACTTTCTCTTCTTCTAGAATACTTAAGATATAACATATCTCCAGGACCAACTATTAATTCTGCTTCTCTAGGTATACCAATATCAACAATAACTAATTCGCCAAGATACTTTCTTGCAAGTTCTGTGAAGAAGCCTCTCTTAGGTCTATGCATAGTTATTGTGAGGTCAGCTTTAACAGCAATATCTACAACATTACCTGTATCTGGATCTAGGCCACTAGGTACGTCAACCGCCACTTTCTTAGCTTTACTTAGATTGATAAGTTCAATAGCTGTTGCTTGTGGTTCTCTAATGCTTCCCTTAATACCTGTACCAATGATGGCATCGATAATGATGTCGCATTGTTTGAAGATATCTTCGTACTGTAGAAGTTCTAGAGGTGTAGTAATTTCAATTAACTTTACGTTATGTAGATACTTGAGTATTTGATAGTTCTTTAAAGTTAATTCAGACCTTATATCTCTCTCTCTACCAAGTAGTATTACCTTAACATTAAATCCCCAATTTGCTAAATATCTAGAAGCTACAAGACCGTCACCACCATTATCTCCAAGACCTGCTACGGTAAGTATATTCTTGCTTCTTCCCCATCTAGTATATACTTCTTCAGCTATAGCTTTACCTGCATTTTCCATAAGTATCATTCTGGAAATACCAAGATATTCTGCATTCCTATCAATAACAGCCATTTCAAGTGAAGTTACTGGTTCAAAACACCAATTTCTAAACTTAGCTTTAACAAGACTCATATATTGATAATTCTTGACTTAATTTTTATTCTTACTTAAAATATATCTTTAAATCTTGACTATGAAGATTCTCAATTTAGTAAGTAATTTTATAAAATTTTTTCAAGTAGTTTAATATGAGCATAATGTCTACTAATCCTCAAGAAGCTATCAGTAGGATTAGAGATGTGTATTATAAGCTTAATGAAATTTTCTTCAAGTTTAATAATGAGATTACAGGTATCTTAATATCAACACTTTCTAGAGAGAATTATCTACTAATTGGTCCACCAGGAACTGCTAAGACCACTCTTGTCTATGCACTTTCTAGACTATTAAATGCTAAGTGGTTTTATAGGCAATTAACGAAATTTACAGATCTTGAAGAAGTTATTGGACCTATAAATATTGCTAAACTTCTTGAAGGTAAGGTTGAGAGAATATATGCTAACTCTATTGTTGATTGTGAATTTGCTCTTCTTGACGAAATTTTCAATGCATCAAGCGCCATACTCAACACGCTACTTTCAATACTTAATGAGAGAGTAATCTATGATGGTGACAAGATAGTACCTGTCAAGACTTGGACAGTCTTCGGCTCAAGTAATAGAGTACCTGATGAAGAAGAACTACAAGCACTTTATGATAGATTTCCACTCAGAGTATTTACTGAGTATGTAGATCCAGACGATACTGAACCTTTAATGATTAAAGGTTGGGAATTAAGAAAAGAATTAGAAAAGATTGAACCATTAGCATCCATGGAAGATATATACAGTATCAATAAGATCACAATTTCATATTTAGATAATAACATTAAGGATGTTAGCAAGATAGTATCACCAATAGTAGCCAATTATGTTGAGCATGTACCTGTAAGTAATAGAACTAGAGTTAAAGTTCCACTCTACGCTCTAACCTACCTAGTCATTCATGGCTTCACATTAGAAAACATAAATTCAACACTACTCAGAGTAGCTACTGTTAAGATCTTGAAATATTTAATTCATAATAGAGAACAAATAAATGACTATCTTGCCTTCGCCTCAGCACACTTACCTGAAGATCTATTAAGAATAACTGAACTTACAAACGAAGCTAAAGCCTTAATTAGTAATTATGCCATCAGTGAAGCTAAAGAGAGAGTTAAAGATGCTTACAAAATGCTTCAAGAACTTAAAGAAAGATGGAGCAAACTTATGATTAAGCTTTTTGAAAGTGAAATTAATGAATTAGAAAGCTTGTTAAATAAACTTAAAGATATTGTTGAAGAGAGGTAGAAATGCCTGGTGTTTTAGCAAATGTTGATTATGGAGACTTATTAACCATATTTAGAGCTAGAGAAGTAATTATTGAGGCTAGAAAAAGATTTGTAACTAAGATCGATAAACTTGATCCTGAAATTCTTGCAGACTCCTTCTACATACATTACAGAACACCCATACTTAAAAATCCATCAAGTCTAGAATCTATTAAAGAGAAACTCTGGTACATGATTGTATCTACATATATTAATAGTCCAGAATATAGAGAGGTATCTAAGGTAACAAAACTTAATAGTAAGCTTTCAAGAATAATGGCCACTAAGGTTATAAGAGTCTACATCAACATGCTCACTAAAGTTGAGAGAAATGAAATACTGAAAGATGCTTTAGAGAGTAACATACCTAAACCTAGAAGTGACGTGTCAAGTAATGAGAAGGATAGTCAAGGACCTGGATCAAGTTCTTCACCACTTGAATTTAAACTGCTTGAACAAGAAGTTAGAACTCAACTTTCAATAAATATTGGTAATCTGAAAGGTATTGATGAAATGGTTAGTAGGGTAAAATCTCTACTAGGTGCTTCTGTTGGTCATGAAGTTGCTGAATTATTACTAAATGCTGAAGAAGATTCTGAAAGAGTGAAGCTTATGAATATGTTGAGATCACTCATCAAGCTTGTAAGTAGTATTAAACGTGAATATGAAATTTTTGAAGAAGCTTCTGAGGGTAAGGGTGTTCCTGAAGGTGTTAAAAAGATGAGAAGTATTGATGAATTTAGAGATACTACACCGAGCGAGCAAGCATTAATTAAGTATTCAAAAGCACTCTTTGCATATAAATTAGGTACTAGCAATTTAACTGTAAGAGAAAGAAGACTAGATACTAAGCCAAAACTTTATCTTCTTATTGATAAAAGCGGCTCTATGTTCTATACCGTATCTAACAGAGTGCCTCATGAGGTTGGTTCATTAAGTAAGATTGTGTGGGCTACATCAATAGCACTTGTACTTGCTTTAAAAGGTGGTAAAATCGTTGTTAGATATTTTGATAGACAAGCACACGAATTAATTAAAGATAAGAGAACTATAGTTAAGACCTTACTAACCTTAACTCCTCTTGGAGGTACAAGCATAACAACAGCCGTTAGAACAGCTATACAGGATGCTAAAGAGAATCCCAAGTTAAGAACATATAGATTAATACTCATCACTGATGGTGAAGATGATTATGTAAATCCGGAAACACTAATTGAAGCTAAAAAAACATATAGAGATTTCAAGGCAATACTTGTAGGTAATGATAATCAAGTAATTGAGAAGTACATATCAACATTAAAAATTAGAAATCTAGACATTAAGGAGGCTAAGGAAGTGTTGAAAACCATCTAAACAGTAAGTCAAAAATATACAGAACAGTAGGCTATTTCCAATTTGTTGATACTTTAAGTGATTTTTAATTACTTTTGAGTACTTTTTAGTGCTTTATAATCTTGAAGAGTTTATAATTCCAGAGACTTATAGGTTTAATTGGTGACTTTGGGGTTCTGAGAGCTGTAGGGTTATGAACCTCTAGGCAACTAGAGGTGAGCTCCTACGGTGAGAAGCCCCAAGCGAAAGCATGATGAACACCCACCATGATTAAAAATATTCAAAAACACCAAAAACAACGGTAGGTGGAGAACGCTTTATTAGCTCCAAATACTATTGGTAAAGTCTTCGAATTAGATAGAAAGTCACCTTTCATATCCTGATAATCTTTGCTAATACATGCAAAGAAGTCATGTATCATAATGAGTGTAGGTACTATAATGTATCCATAATGTATCCCGTAGTTAATAGCTCGATAATTGATCTATAGACACTCCATCCTGCTAAAAATGTCAAGAACTCATATCCTAAAGCTATGGATAGATATGATAATAGGAATCTATCTTTCAAACGTATAGGTTTTACTGAATATAGGATACCGATAAGTATGGCAAGTATTTCTACTGTTAAAAATTCAATATTTACAAACAATCCAATAATTAGTGATAGAACATACAGTGTCACCACTATGGCTAATACTTGATTTCTTGTAAGTAATCCAAGAGGTATAGGTCTTGCCTTTCTATTTATAATATCGATCTCAGCGTCTGTGTATTGATTTAATGCATGAATACCACTCAGAGTGAGAATACCACATACTAAGGCAAGTAAGAACTTATAGTCAATTATCGATAAGTATGTTGCAAAAATGTGACCAACTAAGAAGCCTGTGATATTTATAATTTGAGTCTTCCATCTTATGAGATTTAGGTATACAAGAATTCTACTCCTCAAGAATGACACCTCTTATAAGACAGTTGTCTTCTGTTAACTTGACCAGTTTCTGTCATTTAACACTTGTCTACCATTATTAACATTTTTATTGGTTTAAATAATCGACTTATATAAATAGTGTATAAGCCATGATATATTGTGCACAATGAACATAATAATTTAGGTGAAAATGAATTTCAATTACCAAAGAATCTCAATGTTAAGCTTTCAAGGAATGTGAAGATTCTGGGAATTTCTGAGTTAGGTATCGTTTTAATTATCTAGTTCATCTTAATTCTGAGAAAATCGGTATTGTAGTTATTAATGAGTTGAGTGAAGAGAGTATGACTAGAATAACCATGATGTATCTAGACACTAAGATACCTATAATACTACCATACCGTGGTGGAGGTGAAGTTAAGATTAAGATTCCTGAAAAATTAAAAGAAAAGATAATACTTATGAATGATGTTAATACTCTAGTCAAGTATTTACAAGAATTAAGAAGACGTAGACAGTTAACTAACTAACCCTTAAAGTTTGAGAAGAAGTTTTAACTTAATTAACTGCAGTACTAACCTTATCGGTAATGAAGGTAGCTGTATTATATTCTGGCGGTAAAGATAGTAATTATGCTCTTCACTGGGCTTTCACTAAAGGATTTGAAGTAACTTGCTTAATAACTTTAAAAGCTAGACATGAAGATTCATGGATGTTTCATGTACCTAACATTGAAATTACGAAGCTACAAGCTAAAGCTTTAAATCTTCCACAAATCTTTCTTGAAACTTCAGGTAAGCGCGATGAAGAGTTGATCGATATGAAAAGAGCATTCATAGAAGCTAGAGAAAATTATGGAATTGAGGGAGTAGTTACTGGAGCTTTACTTTCAGATTATCAGAGAATGAATATAAACATTGTAGCTCATGAAGTTCATCTAAGAACATACTCACCATTATGGCGTAAAGATCAGGAAAGATATATGCTTGAACTTGTAGATTATGGATTTAAAATAGTAATAACCTCTATCGATACTTACGGACTTTCACCAAAATATTTAGGTAAAGTACTTACTAGAAGTGATGTATTAGAAATCATAGATTTGGCAAGAAAGTATGGCTTTAATCCAGCATTTGAGGGAGGCGAAGCAGAAACTTTAGTAGTAGATGCACCATTATTTAGGAAAGAACTTAACATTAAGTGTAGTAGAGTTGTTAAGGTTCATGAATATTCTTGGAGATTAGTAATTGAAGATGTTGAACTTAGAGATAAGTGTTAACGCACTCTCTATCTATTCCTACTCTCCTGACAATCCAGGACTTCTCACTTACCTTAATAGGTTGAAGCATCTTATCAATAATTTGAAGTACGTCATAATCTCTTGAAAGAACAATACATTTAAATCCTTTCCCTTCAAATTCTCTGCACATTCTTGCAGCCTTTAATTCTGCAGACTCATTTTCTGAAAGGATGTACTCGAGATGTAGATGTTCAAGAAGCTTAATATATCTATTACTCACAACTTTATGTTTCTCTTCTAGATAATCGAGTACAATTATGAATCTACTCTTAACGTAATCTCTAGCTAAGGCTAGATTAAGAAGAAATTCTTTAGGATTTTTTAAACCATAAACAATACTTGCTAAATCTATAATGATAATATCGTAAACGTTGCAGTAATGTGAGAAAGAATTTCTATCAAGCTCAACAACACATTTAGCATATGCTTTCTTGATCTTTCTAAGACTCACAATTTAAGCAATGTTAGGTTAGCTAAATACTTAACAAGCAAGATAATTTATCAATATATTTAACTGCATGCCTTGTGTATAATGTTCACTCAACAAGGGGTTTAAGTGTAGGACAATTGTCCTACACTACTAATGAGCAAAATATACGTGATTTCTATATCGTTATCAGTGATAGCTATCATTATGGCACTTATTATTATGTACATATTTCAATTATCAATATCTGACCTATACAGTGAGTTGAAACTTATTAATGAGAGACTTTCAGAAATTGAAGTAATTTTCACAAAACCTACCTACTGCCCTGAAGTTAAGTATGCCAGATTATTCGGAATTCAATGTGATGGTCCTGTAAAGATTGTTAAAGATTCACTAAATAGAACAATACTCATCATACCTAGAAACTTAACATCACCGGTAGTTCAGTATTTTATAAGTAAGTATAGACCCGATCTTACAATTCACGTACCTGTAGAGAAAGTAGTTCTCTTCTCTTCGACACAGGTAGCACTTATTTGGAGACTTAGTAAGGAATACAAACTAGATCTGCTTAGAAAAATTGTAGGTATTGCATGGGGTGGTACTTATGAGTGGTATTTTCCTGAAGTTAAAGAGTTAATTAGTAATGGAACTATTGTAGATCTTGGTTATGCAGACATGCCAGACTATGAGAAGTTGATCACCTTAAGACCTGATGTAGTTGTTATCTATACTATTCCGGGTTATGAAGCTAGTTCAAAACTACTTGAAAAGCTTGATGAATTGGACATACCATACCTCGTTGATAATGAGTGGATGGAAACTACCATTCTTGGACGTTTTGAGTGGATTAAAATGTTAGCATTACTTTTTGGAGATGAAGTTGAGAAGAAAGCTGTGGAGCTTTTTGGTAGAGTTGAAAGAAATATAGAAGAATTGAAAGTTAAGATGAGAAATGCGGTTAAAGTTCCAAATATTGCATGGTTTATGATTTATAGAGGAATAGTTTATAGTCCAAAAGCGAATTCTTACGTTCATAACTTAATCAAGATCTGTAACGGTAAGTACATGTACGCTAACTACTCAAAGATTGATTTAGAACTTGTACTATCATTAGCAGACAAGACAGACATTCTAATATACTCATCATACCTCGTAGATTCTATAAATGATATACTGGTGGAAGAGCCTAGATTAAGTATTCTTAAAGCTATTAAAGAAGGTAATGTGTATGCTTATCGTAAAAGTATATGGCAATTAGGTTATGCATATACTGAAGATTTAGTTAAAGAGGTTTGTTATATAATACATCCAGAGAGTTTTAAGACTTATAAGTTGAAGTTTTTCAAGAAACTAAGTTAATACACTTCTAATTTTTATTCCACATTCTCTTAACTGTAAGTCAAGTTAATATGTAAGCCTGTTGGTTGTTGTGCTTCAATAAGCCATTGACCTGGCTTTACCCAAGGAACTACCACATCATATTCAGTATTTAGAGTAACATCTATAACTATTGGTTCTCTACTTCTAATAGCTTTCTCAATACTTATCTTCAACTCTTCATAGCTTTCAGGTCTAACACCTTCAATATTGAAAGCATTTGCAAGTTTGGTAAAGTCTGGATTTCTTCTAAATTCAGAAGCGATTACTCTCTTACTATATATGTATGTTTGCCATTGCTTTACTAAACCGAGAGCTGTATTGTTGAATATCACTACAATTATGGGTAAGTCGTGTTCTCTAACAACAGCTAAGTTCTGCATGGTCATGAGGAAACTTCCATCACCATCAATATCAAGTACAGGTTTTCCAGGACGAGCAAAAGCAGCACCTATAGCTGCTGGTAATCCAAAACCCATAGTTCCAAGACCAGCACTTGTTATGAAGGTTCCTGGCATACATACTTGCCAATGAATTTCACACCACATTTGATGAGAACCAACACCTGTAGTTACTATTATGTCTAGCGGAACTACTTGTCTAATAGTTTTTAATACTTTCCAAGGAGCAAAGCCTGGAACTTTATTTCCAAGCTTATCAACATGTTTCTCAAAAGTTTCTCTAATATTTCTTAACCAATTTAGGAAACGTTCATTCTTAACCATTGCTTTAGGTATGAGTTTAAGCATAAGTTGTAACGTCTTTTTAACATCACTAACAATGCCTATTGTTGGCTTGACATTCTTACCAATCTCACTCTTATCAATATCTATGTGAATTATTTTTCTATCTTTTTGAAATTCTTTAAAGTTACATATCGTTCTATCTGAAAATCTTGTACCTAAAGCAAGAACTAGGTCAGAATTTGCAAGTGCAGCATCAGCTTCTAATCTACCATGCATTCCTACAGGTCCCATAACTAGTGGATGATTATTTGGTACGGCGTTTTTTCCAGGCAAGGTAGTTACTATAGGTATTTGAAGCATTTCTGCAAGTTTAAGTACTTCATCAGTAGCATTACTCCAATAAACACCACCACCAACAAGAATTACGGGTCTTTCAGCTTCTAGAAGTAGCTTAATAGCCATACTTACAAGCGTTAAATCTGGTTCGGGAATGTTCTTATACAATCCAGGTATTTCTAGTTCTTCACCATTCCACTCAGGTACATCTCTATCCTGCACATCTCTAGGCACATCTATGAGTACTGGTCCTGGTCTACCATGGATAGAGATCTTGTAAGCAGTCTTGAAGGCTGGTGCAAGCTTTTTAGCATCTCTAACAAGAATATTAAACTTAGTTACGGTCATGGTTGAACCTATCATGTCTGTTTCTTGAAAAGCATCTTTACCAAACATTATTGTAGGTACTTGACCTGTAATTGCAACTACAGGTGAAGAATCCATATAAGCGTTTGCAAGGCCTGTAAATAGGTTTGTAGCACCTGGTCCTGAAGTAACTATAGTAACGCCTGGTCTTCTAAGTACTCTAGCATAAGCATCAGCTGCATGTATAGCACCTTGCTCATGTCTGAAGAGTATTACTTCAATCTTATCAGAAACATCATATAAGGCATCATATACTGTAAGAATTGCACCGCCAGGTATTCCAAAGACATGATTAACTTTAGCCTCTAGCATTGCCTTGACGAGTTCTTTAGCTGCTTTAACCATAACAATCACCGAAGAACTTCTTTACTAGATTGTTGAAGGATGTTTCTAGCTTAGTTGAAGTTACTTCTTGTTGAGTATTTGATGAGAAAACAGATCACTACCAATCCCTTCTATCCAAACATGCATAGTATTTTTAAGCTTTACTTTAATATTCATCAAGTCTTGTAGAATCATATTTCAGTCTCTTATTGAGAGAAAAAGTTTAATGTCTAGACTCTACACAGATTCGATAAATGTGAGAAGAAGTGTCGTGCTAATGGCTATTCCTAGTAAAGGTAGACTTGTAGAACCCACAGTGAATCTTCTTCAAGCTATCGGTATAAAACTACAATCTATAGATGAAAGAGCTCTCATTATCTCAACGTCATGGCATGATTTGAACGTTGTCAGAGTGAGACCTGAAGACATACCATCAATTGTTGAGTCTGGTGCAGCAATATTAGGCATTACTGGGCATGACTATGTAGTTGAATCTGAAGCTAATGTTGAGGAAGTACTAGATCTAGGCTTTGGTAAAGGTGAACTCGTACTTGCAGTTCCATCATCATTAAAAATAGAACATCCAGAAGATATACCAGACGGATTTAGAGTAGCTACTAAGTATGTAAATATTGCAAAGAAATATTTTGAAAGAATAGGAAAGAAAGTGAAGATTGTAAAAGTATCAGGTAGCGTTGAAGTAATGCCACTACTTGGAGCTGCTGATGGCATTATCGACGTCACGTCTACAGGAACAACGCTTAAACTTCATGGATTGAAAGTTATTGATAAAGTATTATCATCAAGTGCAAGATTAATAAAACCGGTAAGTATTGATAATAATGATGCAAAATACATGATAAATAAGATAGTGACTTTAACTAAAAGCGTACTTAACTCTATCGGTAAAAGATTAATACTCATGAATGTACCTGATGAAGTATTAAACAATGTATTAACAGTACTACCTGCCATGGAGGGACCTATGGTTGCTAGGATAGTTTCAGGAAAACCCATGTGGGAAGTGTTGACAGTAGTTAATGAGGATGAACTTCCAGATTTAATAATGAAGTTAAAGAGTAGAGGCGCTAAGGATATTCTGGTATTAAGCATTGAGAAGGTAATACCTTAAAAGCGAAGAGGTAAGTGATGCCCCGAGGTCCCGGCACCGCCCGTTCCCGCGGCCATCCGCCGGTTAGCCCTTCATGTTGAACTAACTTCAGACTTTTTAAGTCCTTCTCTATCTTTCTAAATATTCAAGTTCTTCTTTAAGTCTTTTCAATTTTTCGAAGATGTTACGAACTTTAGGAAGAGCTTTATGTAACGTCATTGCTAGTTTTAACCTTTCACTTCTCTTACTACTTGAAGATTCAATCATTACTAGAAGTAATTCTTCACTATCGTTAATGATTACATTTATTAACTTCTCATGTTCAGACTTCACTAGATATTTTCCTGAGTGGTCTGTAATGAAGATTTTATCGAAATTTTCATTTAAATACACTCCGTAGAGAATTACGAAGGTATACTTAACATCAAGATCAAGTCTTGTAAATTTTTCAGGCTCTTGTAGAAGCTCATCAATTGAAGGTATGTGCTTTTCTAAGAATTTAGCTACTTTAAGACCAACTTCACTTCCAAGTAATCCTGTACATAACATTTTAAGTTCTTCACTACTATACTTATCTGTATAATTATCACCTAATATCAAGGCCAGTCTCGTCCATGATCTTGGTGTTGGATAATTTTCCAGAGTTTCAGTTTCTTGAGGAAGTCTTATGAAATCGCTCTCATAAGTTTTTATATATGCGAAGATCTTTCTACACCAATTATGACCATAATACTTCTCCATATATTCATACCATTCCCATACAGTTGGTGGTTTAACATTAATAATCATTAATCTATTAACTAGTGGTACTGGTAGTGCTGTAGCTATTGAAGATTGTTCAGGAAGATTACCTGCAGCAATTATTAAAACATCATCCCTAAACTTAACATCACCTGCAGCTCTATCTAGAATAAGTTTATAGCATACACTTTTCAAATCATCACGTTGTATATTCGTTAATTCATCAAGAAATAATATTCCTGAAGTTCTAGCAAGTACTTTAGCCCACTTTAACGGTTTAAACTCTACATAATCTTCACGAATTCTTGGAATACCGCTGAAATCGCTTGGCTCATGCTCAATTACACGCCTATCAACAAGTACGAAGTAGTTTTTAGGACTTCTTAAAACCTCATCAGCAATATCATCACTATACTCAACATATGTCTTACCAATCTTTTCTGCAATTTCTTGACCAAGCTGTCTAACAAGTTCCGACTTTCCACAGCCGGGCATTCCAAGTAGTAGAATTGATGGTAAAGGTTTAGGAATATCATCTCTAAAATACATTTTCAAAAGTAGAGACTTTACTTGATTAGGTGTAAGTTCTGCTGTAAATCTAGTAAAACTCATTTCAAATCATACACATCTATTAAACTATTTAAATCTACTTAACATTAACTTAGTGAAGAGGAAAACTGTGAAAATTATAGTTAAGAATAGTGAAGTTAAGGACGTTATTGAGAATTTAATAAAAGTTAGGACATACATAACTATTGAATATCCATACTTTTATCCTATCCTTAAAAACTTAGGATTTAAAGTCGTAAAATTTCATGAAAAATTAAAGGATAAAGTGTATGCATTGCCTGGAGATAAATATATAGTTATTAACCTCGATTGGTGGAGAAAATTTGATCTTAAAGATAAGGTCTTCATTATTCTTCATGAGGCAATGCACGTAGTTTTAAAACATTTATCCCTTGGAAGATTGAAAAAATTTAAAGGAACTTGGAACATATCGTGTGATTGTTTAGTTAATGAATTTTTAAGACATTATGGTGTAAAGCCTGGTAAGGAACTTTCAAAAATAGATATAATCTATGCAGACCATTTAGCAAAAATTACAAACATAGATGTCAATACATTAATAAGAATGAGTGCTGATGAAATTTACTATCTACTACTCAAACGTGGAGTTATGGTTGAAGATACTCATGAACTTAATCAAGAACTAATAACTAAAATTGAAGGTTATGAGACTGATGGTGAAATAATCTCAAATAATGAAGCTAACCCAGATGTCTTAAGAGAAGTTGAAAACTTTGCAAAAAGTATTGGTAAGCTTCCAGGAAATGCTGAGATCATAATCAATTCACTACTTAAACCTAAAATTAATTGGAGAAGAATCTTAAGAGTAAATCTTTCAGAGACATTTAATCCTAAAGTGATCAGGACATGGAGAAGAATTGATAGAAAACTTCCAAATAATTCTCCAGGCTATGAAGTGCAGAGAAAATTATTAAGTACAAGAAATATATGGATACTTCTAGACATTAGTGGTTCCATCACTTCAGAACCTGAAATATTAAAACAATTTTTTACAGAAATATGCGATATCGCTAAACATTTCAAAGCAAACATACACCTAATTACTTGGGATACTACTGTCAGAGATGTACTACAAGTAAAATCTGTTAAAGACATTCTCAATAAATCCTTCAAAGGCGGTGGTGGAACTATAATTGACGATGCTTTAAAATACTACATTGAACATGCAGTACATAGCAGAGAAAATGCATTGATAATATTAACTGATGGTGAGTTAACTATAAATGATACTGAACTTTCAAAGAGAGCTCTAGAACTTTCAAAAATAGCAATATACTGTTACACAATTAATCAACATTCAGCTTTTAAAAAGTACCTACAAGTAAAGATACTGTAGGGAAGTTTATGATTGTTTCAAAGCATTTTGTTCTTATTAGAGTCTCTAGTCATGAATACATCATTATTGGTAAAAACTTACTAACAGATACTAACCTTAGATATAGAATTGCACTTGCATGGTTAGTTGTGGAAAACATAAATAATGAGCACGTAATTATTGATATAGATTTTAGAAGACAAGTCATACCTATGCATGTTAGAGCTATAACTTTCCAGACATGGATAGAATTAAAAGATGAAGATATACCTGAAGAATTTCAAGTAGAAGTTCAGAGAATTATTGAAGAATTAAAAGGTAGAAAAGTAAGTCAAGCACTTGAAGTTCTTCAAAAACTTGATGAAGTTTTTGAAGAAATGGCAGACATTGTTAAAGTGATTAAGTAGGGCTAACCGTTCGCGGACCGCAGTACTTGGGTCGGCGGCTCCAGGTTTAGCTTCCGGGTTCTGATGAGACCGGGCGACGCCTGGAGCCTATGGCCGGGTTACCTCGGGGCTAGTCTCGCTACTAGCATGATTATTTAAAAATCTTTCTCTGATGACTTGTTATCGCTTTTATATAGAGAAATTCACTCATGCGTAATGCATGGTGATAGTGAAGATTAAGTTTACGTTTATCATACTTACTGATTGTCATCAATGATTCTACATCAATTACTAGTCTTGAAAGTAGCTTAGCGTGTTTTCGAAGTTAATAACAGTATTTCTAAACTTCAGCATTATCTTAGTTTCTCACACTTACAATTAGACAACCTCAACATAAGATCAAGGTTTTCTCAAATTTGTTCTCTAAGTTCCGATACTTTTATTGACGATGTTGTTTGTAAAAACCCTTCTATTACTGAAGCTCTGTCATGAATGTTATAGTGTATTTCTTATCGTATAGATGATGCTATAAGTGTAATGATTATCTTATGGAATTACTGACTTGTGATTTTTAGATTTATGAGAAATTTCAGCTCTCGACGATGTCATCAATATTCAGAGAATCCTCTCTTCATCACTTTTAATGGTAGCACCTTTGAGTTTCAGATTCTTACCCGCACTCATCAATTCTCAGTAAGGGAGACCTAACATCACGACTACTATACATGTATTGTAGTATTTATTTTTCTTGCTCTATGTCACTACATTTATTAACTTCGTAATGTAGCTTCTCGTAATGTACTTGTCTAAAGATTATTTTGAGAGAGTTAAGAAGATCGTTGTTGAGGAGTTGAAAAGTGAAGGAATTATCAAGTCTAAGAATGTTGAATACGCTATTCTTAAAGTTCCTCGCGAAGAATTTTTACCACCACATTTGAGAATTTATGCTTATGAAGATACACCATTAAAAATTATGCTAGGTCAAACCATCTCAGCAATACATATGGTTGCTATGATGTGTGAACTTCTTGAATTGAAACCTGGACTTAAAGTTCTTGAAGTAGGTACAGGTACTGGATATCATGCAGCTATCTGTATCGAAGCTATGTATAGGAGAGGAGTAGTATATACTGTTGAATATTTTCCAGAACTTGCAATATATGCTATACAGAATTTATCAAAACTTGGATATCTCGACGTTATTAAAGTCTTTATCGGTGATGGTTCTAAAGGACTTCCACAATATGCACCTTTTGACAGAATCTTAGTGACAGCAGCTGCTTGGAAAGATGCGCCCAAAGCCTTAATTAAGCAGTTAAGTACTGAGGGAATTATGGTAATACCTATAGAAGTTAAACCTGGAGTTCAAGTACTTTACAGAATTACTAAGAAGAATGGTGAGGTAAGTAGAGAAGCTATAACTTATGTATCTTTCGTGAAGTTAAGACAAGAAGAATAGTTAAGTAAGAAAGTTCTAGAAATGTATTTAAATGCAAAAATTAAACATGCTAAACGTAGAATCTAGATGAGTTTTATTGAAGTTGAGAAGAAGGAAATATACGTACCCGATACCTCAGTACTTCTAGATGGTACTTTAAAAGAAGCTATTATTAGAGGCAACGTTAAGGGTAAGATACTTATACACTCAGGAATCGTTAAGTATTTTGAAAGTGAGGCAAGAAAAGGCTCAGCACTTGGATTACTAGGTATTAGAGAAGTTAAAGATCTTTTTAACATTATTGAAAAACTTGGTCTTGAAAGTTATGTAAAGCTTGAATATGTTGACGTTTATCCTAAACACGCAAAGCCTGGACTTACCATTGATGAACTTGTTAGAGAGATTGCACGTGAACTGGATGCTATTTTAATTACTAGTGATGAAATTACTTACGAGACTTGTAGTGCTTTAAAGATTAAATGTCTCTTTTTAGGTAAGTCTAAGGAAAAACTTGAAATTGAAAAATTCTTCGATGAGGAAACTATGTCTATACATTTAAAGGAAGGTTCTATTCCATATGCCAAGAAGGGTAGACCAGGCGATTGGAGACTTGTACCTGTTAGTTATGATAGATTAAGTAGAGAGTATTTGGAGAAAATTGTTAGAGAACTACTTTCAGTTGCTCTGAGAGGAGAGAGAGGTGTTATTGAAATTAAGAGAGAGCACTCCATAATTATTCAATATGGTGGTTATAGAATTGTAATTACATTACCACCAGTCTCTAATGGTATTGAAATAACAGCTACTAAGCCACTAATCAAGAAGAGACTTGAAGATTATAGTATTCATCCAAAAGTACTATCTCGACTTGATGGTTATGCTGAAGGAATACTAATTGCAGGACCACCAGGTGCTGGCAAGACAACTTTTGCTCAAGCACTTGCAGAATACTTCATGAGTAGGAATAGAATTGTGAAGACTATAGAGTCTCCTAGAGATATGGTCTTACCTTCAGAAATTACGCAACTTTCAAAATCGTACGCAACATCTGAAGAAATACATGACATTCTACTACTATCAAGACCAGACTACACGATCTTTGATGAAATGCGTGATACTGCCGATTTTCAACTCTATGTAGATCTTAGACTTGCAGGTATCGGTATGGTTGGTGTTATTCATGCAACAACACCTATAGATGCAGTACAGCGCTTCATAGGTCGTGTTGAGATTGGTATGTTACCTTCAATAATAGATACCGTCATCTTTATGAAAGATGGTGAGGTAAGTAAAGTATATTCATTAGAGATGACTGTTAAAGTACCTGAAGGTCTTAGAGAAGAAGATTTAGCAAGACCAGTAGTTGTCGTTAAGGATTTCATAACTGAAGAGCCAGAATATGAAATTTATGTATTTGGTGAAGAGACCTTTGTAGTACCATTAAGGAAAACCATCATTAGAGGTTTTATTGATAGAAAGATACTTCTAAAAATAATTAGAGCTTTAAAGAAGTACGTACCGCCAAGTGAAATTAGAGTTGAAAGTAGGGGTGAAGGATTAATAATAATTAAGGTACCTGAAAACTATATGGGAGCTATCATTTCTAGAGGATTACCTAAACTTGAAACCATTAAGAGAAAGTATAATGTTGATATTAGAGTTGAACCAACATAACACTAATTTAGACAGAATAAATATAAAGGGGGTTAAAGACACGTTACTGAGGTTTGAATGTTTAATACTGGTTCAATTTTTAAGAGAAAGAAGAGTCAAAGTCAGGACTACGCATATCAATACAACCAATACACATACAATCCTACACTAAACTACACAGAGTCCATGTATTATCATCCAACACAGGATATGATGCAATATCAATACTACTATCAATACTACGATTATAGTGGAAGAGCATGTACAGGTATTGACTATCTAGATCATCTACTACATGGTGGTTTTAGAAGAGGTGAAGTATATTTAATTGCTGGCGAAGCAGGAATGGGTAAGACCATCTTCGCCATACAGTTTCTAAAAGCTGGTGCTGACCGTGATGAGATAGGAATGTACATAACTGTTGATGAACCATCAGAAGACGTTAAGAAAGGTGTTAAAGAAGCTGTTGGTTGGGATTTAGATACTTATGAATCAAGTGGTAGACTAGTATTAACAGACTTTAGAACACACTTCAGAATATATTCAAGAGAAGAAAAAGTCATAATTGATCCTAGAGATTTAGCCAAACTAATTATTGAGAATGTTAAGAAGTATAATGTTAGAAGACTAGTCATTGATCCCATAGCACCACTTCTCATAACAAGTCATCAAGACATACTATGGGTAAGAGAATACATGAGAGAGCTAATCTTTCAACTTAAAAGATTGAAAGAAGTAACTACAATCATAACTTCAGAAATACCTACAGGTGAAGAAAAGATTAGCAGATTTGGTGTTGAAGAATATCTTGCGAGCGGCGTCATTACCCTCTCATTAACTGAAATTGAGGGAAAGATCTTCAGAATCATGTTTATTAGAAAGATGAGGTGGACACCTATAAGACCTGTAAAATTAGTCTTTGACATACAGACACAGCGAGGTATTGTTATAATCGATAAGCTTGAAAATTTTGTAAAGAAACTAAAGCATGGAGTTGATGTTTATGAACAACAATATCCAGAATATCAGTACTACTATCCATACCAGCAATATCAATACTATTACCATCAGTATTAAATACCCCTAATCAAGAATTAATTAGAAGATATGAAGATACTTATAGAATCATTTACAAAGTTAATAAGTAGAATTAAAGGTCTAAAATACATCGATGAAGAAACACTTAGAGAGTTATTGAAAGAATTACAGAAAATTCTTCTAAAAGCTGATGTTAGTGTACAGACCATATACACAATAACTAAGACTATCGAAGAGAAGTTTAAAAATACAAAACCACCTGAAGGTATATCGATTAAAGACTATTTAATATATCTTCTCTATCAAGAACTTATCAATGCTCTTGGAGGCGATTATGAACCAAAAACTGAACTTCCTAAAAGACCTTACAAATTAATGCTTGTAGGTATTGAAGGTTGTGGAAAAACAACAAGCGCAGCTAAAATTGCTAAGCTATACTTAAAGAAGAAGTTTAAGGTGGGCTTAATAGAAACTGATACTCATAGACCAGGAGCTCAAGATCAATTAAAACAACTCGCAGATAAAATTGGTGCACTCTTTTATGGAGATCTTAAAGTTAAAATGAGTAGCGATGAGATTTTAGCAAAAGGTTTAGAATATATGTTAAAAAGTAAGGTTGACTTGATAATCATAGATACTGCAGGTAGGCACAAGAGTGAAGAGGATTTAATGAATGAAGTTAAGAGACTCTACGAGCTAGCACAACCCGATGAAATAATGCTTGTAATTGACGCTACTTCAGGTAAGCAAGCAGCTGCGCAAGCTGAAGCTTTTATGAGGTATGTACCTATTCATAGCATATTTATCACAAAAATGGATAGCACCGCACGTGGTGGTGGCGCTTTGATGTCTGTAATTAAGACTGGTGCTAGAATCAAGTTTATAGGTATTGGTGAAGATGTTGATGAGGTAGAACTATTCAATCCTAGAAGATTTGTATCAAGACTTTTAGGTATGGGTGATCTAGAGACTCTTGTTGACAAGATTAAAAGTATTGAAGAGGAGGAGAAGCTCGTTAAAGAAATTGAAAAAGATATTGAGGAAGGTAAATTCACATTGTTAACAGTTAAGAAACAGATTGAATCTATACTTAAACTTGGACCTCTAAGTAAATTACTGCAGTTACTACCTACAAGTATGTTCCCTAACATAATTCTTAAAAGTATCGATGAAGAACAAGCTCAACTTACTCAGGAAAAGATGAGAAGATGGTATGCCATTCTTAGCTCTATGACTCGTGAAGAACTTCTAAATCCAGATATTCTTAATGCTTCAAGAATTAGAAGAATTGCTAAAGGTTCAGGAACTAGTCCTAGAGATGTTAAAGAACTATTACAATACTATCAACTAATGAAGAGATGGATTTCAAGCTTAAAGAAATCTAGAAAGAAGTTATTAAAATTCTTTGAGAAAGGATTTCCGCAAAGTATTTAAATCTTTTTGAAAAAAATTTCAATTTAATAATACGCATCTAGGTAATGGATATTGCTATTAATGGTGAACCTATCTTGAACGGTATGAATAATGTGCCTCCAGCTCTAAAGTACTTTGTAAACATTTCATAGAAGTGTAATCTTAGACTTTGAATGAAAGCTACAAGTCCTTCAAAGATTACTACACATATATTTCCAAGAAGTGCACATACGAAGACGGAGAAGTCTGGATATGCAAAACTCAATACTGCACCTGCAATACAGAGTGCTAAAAATCCTGATCCAAATCCTTTACCAAAAGCGCCTTTAAAGATTAGATAACCAATGATGCCGCCTGGTAATAGACTTACAAGAAATGCCATAGGATTAGTCTTAATGAACATGGTTCCCCACACAACTAGAGCTGTAAGTACTGCATGAACAATAGCTATAATTCCAAGTCTCATAAATGATATGACGTTTGCTAAACCCCATACAGCGTATGTTTCCATACCCTCAATACCATATACACTTATAGGTTCTTCAAGATGTAGATGTTTTACTTTAGCATAGAAACCACATACGATGATCCATACTAGTGATATTATTGTTAAAGTGATCCATAGTCCTGCAGTCTTTAAGGGAGCACCTAGTATTGTTCCAGGCAATGGTACTAGTGGACCTGTATTGACGATCCAGTCAGCTATAGCTTTAAGTGCATAATCTGTTGGAATAAGTGGTACATGCTCTTCATGAGCTATATGGATTATTTGATCTGCAAGTATTCTTAGCGGTATTAATCCCGCACATATCATTGTGAAAGAAAAGCCAATAAAGCCTATTAGGTATGGTAATCCAAAGAAGACAGCCTCAATCTTAGCTCCGAATCTAATATCATTAATTATCTTGAAGATGAGACAGATTGCTAGAAGTATAATGCCTGCAACTAATGACCATGCGAGTGTCGACATGATACCTTTCATAGCCATTTCAAATCCTCCACCCTCTAACGGATGTACTAGATGATATAACGATACTTCACTTTTAGTTAACTCTGCAATAGGTATTCCAAAAATGTCACCAGATTCTATGAAGGTGAAGATTATAGACCAAGTACCACATTGCATAAAGATGTAGCCCCACTCAGCAAACCTCTTACCATCAAAGATTGATCTTAAGATGCGGTTGGGACCTTTATATACCCATTTAGCTAATAGTAAGCCAAGTAAGAAGATGAGTATTCCATGTCCTGCATCGGGGAACATCCATCCATAAAAGATGGGGAAGAGTATGAATGTTATAGGTGTTGATGATATTTCTCCAAATTTAGGAATACCGTACCAGTAAACTACCTTCTTAAAAACATCAATAAGTTTTGGATAAGTTTCTAGTGTTGGTGTTTTTTCTTTAGGTATTTCAGGAACGTACATGTATTTGCTGAACTTTCTGACTTCAGCATGTACTGCAAGTCTTGTTAACATATTTGCAAGAGCATTTTCAAATAGTTTAGCATCTTTAGCTCTCACTAAGATACTTATAGTCACAGTGTCAGGTCCTGCCTTCTCCACATTTTCAACACCATAGATAGATACTTCATTGAATACTTTAATGAAAGTTTCAAGCTCTGACTGAAGTTCATGTACTCTACTTTCTACACTCTTCAATTCTTTATCTATAAGACTACATGATGCTTTAATATCTTTTAAGTATTCTCTAGCTATCTCAACTACTTTACCATCTCTTGAAATTTCTTCAATTTTTAAGTCTGCTGGTGGATTTATAATGATTACAAGCTTTACTTCATTAATGCTCTCAATATGTGTAGTTAACTTGCTTAGATATTCCATGTTTAATTGTCCAGTAACTGCAAGTACCTTATAGTTAATACCTACAAATTCTAGTGACGATATGTTCTTAGAGTTTAGATAGTTAAGTACTTGACTAATCAACTTGATGTTCTCATATGTTCTTCTAGTTTCTTCAAGACTTTTCTTCAAATCATTCAACTTTATTTGAATTTCTTTACCTTCAGGTACTGCCTTATCAATTAGCTGTCTAGATATGTTTGATATAGAGGTTCCTACCTCAATTACTGAGTATATACGGTCACGCACTTTGTATAAAAAGTCAGATAACTCTCTCGTTAAAGTTTCAATCTTTTCCTCAAGTTCCTTAACTTTACTTTCAATAACTTCTCTCGAAGCGTATTCTCTAGGTATGGCTGTTGGCTGTTTATTAAATACTCTATACACTGACTGTATATTCTCACTAGTCCAGTATGGATATATCACTATAGCTATAGGTTGTGCGCCATTAAATATCATGACTTCACCTTTAGCTAACTTAATGGCCTTCTCAAATTCAGAAACTTCGCCTGGTTCTAATGTTACGATGTCTATCTTTAGATGTCTAAACTCTTCAGGAATAACCACCATACCTACTCTCTTAACAATCTCTAAATACTTACTCAAGTTAGAGTATTCTGTCTTTAAGCTTTCAAGACTTGTCGTATATTGAGTAATTCTTTGTAGTAACTCTGTACCTTCATCAATGACGTACTTTACCATCTCATTAAAGCTACTAAATGATAAGTATATTGTCTTTTCTGGATGAGGAATATTGTATGCTGTTACGACTTTAGATAAGTCTCTAACAATTTCATCAACTTTCCTGATCTCATCATATATATCACTGGGAAGGTGAGGTGCAGGCACTTCTGGAGGTCTAGGTGAAAGCATGGCAAGACCTAACTCGCCAACTTTAGCTATCAAGTCAAGTGCTTGTCTCACAGGTAATGCTACTCTATATTCAATAATCTTCTCAAGAGGCACGATTTTTCTAAGTACTTACAGTTTTTAACAGTTACTATGCATCAAAATATTTAGTCTTTAGTTAAACATATAAACTTGAATTTTTCTCAATACCTTCATGAGTAGTACTGGCGGTATACACAGTAATTACTTACTATTCTTCACACCTTTAGGTCCAAGAACAAGAGGTGTCAAAGCTAAACTACTTGGTAGAGAAAAACTTTCAGCACTAATATATGCTGAAAGTCTTGATGATGTTGTGAATATACTTAGAGATACTAGCTATAGAGCTGTCGTTGAGAAGTTTGGTAAAGAATTTACTTCAGGCGAATTTATGAGAGAAGTTAAGACAGCAGTCATTAAGGATATTGTTGATTTAGCTCTAATGTGCCCTATAGCTACTAGAACAACATTAATAACATACTTACTAAAGTTTGAGATAGATAATGTCAAGATTATAGCTAAAGGATTACATGAAGGTAAAGATAGGAGAGATATAGAAAAGCTAGTTAATGTGTATGTTGAGGAAGTTCTAGGTAGAAGACATGTACTAGCATACATACTTGGTGCTCGTGATCTTGAAGATCTAGGTGCAAAACTTAAAGAACTTGCACATCCAGCAGCAGAGTTCTTTGAACATATAATGAAGTTGATTAAGTTAAAACCAGAACTCACACTATGTGCTATCGACACATTACTAGATAGAGCTTACCTAGAACGTCTATACAATACCATAATGGGAATTTACGGTCGTGATGTGAGTATTCTTCACGTAATTAGATGTATGATAAACTACTACAATCTCAACATTCTATTAAGGGGTAAGTTATGGAATTTACCTTTAGAGCTAGTTAATGAATTTGTGATTAAGGCTGGATATATTGGTACAAACTTTGCAAGACTCTACGCAGAAACACTTACTAGAATCTTTGATGAATTATCTACAGATCCCGTTGTATCGACATTAATGTCAGTAGCTAGAGTTAGTGAGATTGAAAATGCAGTTCAATACTTATCATTAATTAACTTCAAAGCATTCTCAAAAATAGCTTCAGAAATTCTAGCAAGATATGGTGAGTTTGCACCAGGTGCTGCTTTAGCTATTAGTCATTTAAAAGATCTTGAAAGTGACTTAATAATATCTATAACTAATGCCTTTATTGAAGGTATTCCTAAAGACTTAATTAGAAAGTACTTATCTATCGTTTTGTGAGGAAAATTTTTCAAAAGCTTTAATTCGAAGAATTTTTTTATTTTTTTAAAAAGTTCAACGTTTTAGGCCATTAAGATGAATGCCATAGCGAAGCCGTAAATTGCGATAGCTTCTGCTAGTGCAATGAATAGTAGATACATAGCGAAGAGTTCTCTTCTCTCAATCATGCCACCAACAGCGGCTGCACCTGCAAGACCAATACCAATACCTGCACCAGCAGCTGCAAGTCCAAAAGCTAAACCTGCACCAATTCTCTTACCTGCAGTCATGAAGGCTTCAGCAGCACCAACTTCTTGAGCCTTAATTATGCATGACATTGTGAGACATAGAACAATTAGTGATAGTGTCACTATGCTTAATAGTCTCGCATACTTAGTCTTTACTGTTTGCATAAGTTAATGGAGATTTACAGTTAATAAGTTTTATCCTCGATGATTTTTATTTAACCTCTCTTAAACTTAATTACCTTAAGGAAGATAGAGCTAGACCTCACCTTTAGTTCTCTTTAAATGTCTTCTTTCTAACTCCATACATACTTGCTCAAAATTTAGATTAAGTACTTTGAGTAGTACAAGTATATGGTATGTTAAGTCTGCCACTTCATAAATTACTTGATCTTTATTCTTAATTAAAGCTGCAAGAGCTACTTCAAAAGCTTCTTCACCAACTTTTTTACAGATCTTCTCTAAACCTTCTTGATAAAGTCTGTATGTATAGCTACTTGGGTCTTTACTTCTGATTCTATCTTCAATGATCTCTTCAAGTTTATATAGAAAGTTACACATGAGTTTGAAGAATTCTAAATAATGCTTCTTAAACTTTCCCTATGGTATTTAAATCTCTCAATTTCTGCAAGCATGATAGAGGCTTTAATTAACTCTTTATCAAAATTCTCAACAATACCTATAGGTTTCATGAAGTCTAGTGGAGTTATTATTCCTCTCCATCTAGCTGTTCCTGAAGTTGGAAGTACATGACTAATACCTGCAGCGTAATCTAGAAATGGTGATGGAGTGTTTATAGAGACTACTCCAGCATTTTCAATCTTATTAACTATTCTCCAAGCATCACCACTATACACTACTAAATGCTCAGGAGCCAAATCATTAATTAACTCTATAGCCTCGTCAGTATTGTTAACATGTATAAGATAGTACTTGCCCAAGTCATTACTGTAAGTATTACTTAATTTTTCAAGAAATTTTCTCAATAATTCCTCACTTATCGATATTACCACACCAATACTTGAAACTCCATGCTCAAGTTGTGCTAAGAGATCGAGAACTGCACTTTCAATTTTATCAGGATCATCGATATATATAACTATCTCTGTCGGTCCTTCAAAACCATCAATACCTACCTGTGTTGATACTAGAAGTTTTGCTGTCTGTACGTAAACATTTCCAGGACCTACAATCTTGTCAACTCTTTGCACAGTCTCTGTGCCGTAGGCTAAGGCTGCTATTGCTTGAGCACCACCAACTCTATACACGATATCTATGTTTAGATAGTCGAGGATGTATGCCATTTCGGGACTTATAAGTCCATTACTTAAGGGTGGTGTGGCTATACTGACATTCTTAACTTTAGCTACTTTTGCAGGTATTATCGTCATTAAGGCTGTGGATATGTAATTTTTAGGAACATAAATTCCAACTTTACTTATAGGTATCCATTTAGCTATTCTTTTAACATCTCTAAACATAGTCTCAATATTTTTAAATTCAAAACCCTCATAGAAGGTGAAGATCGAGTCTATAACTTTACCTACATTCATTTTAAATTCACTACTCACTTGAGATGAGAGTTTCTTAATGATGCTAAATTTCAACTCTACACTATCAATTTCAACTTTATCGAAAATTTTGGTATATTCTATCAATGCCTTATCTCCACATCTACGTACATTTTCAATAATTTCTCTAACTTTAGGTATGTATTTTTCAAGATTTAGAGCTCTACTTATTATCTCTTTAACTTCTTGACTATTCTTTCTCAGAATCATCTATTTAAGGCATTCAGTTGAACTATTTTTAACATTACTCAACCCACTTCTTATTGTGTATCTTGTCTATCAGATAGTCATGTAGAAACTTCAATCCATGTGTAGATAGTGCTTCAATTTCGACTTTCTTCTTCATTTTTAAAAATAGTTGAATTTCTTTTTTCCAAGATTCGCTCTGAAACCATGGATATCTAAGAAGTTCTTGTGCTCTCTTTAAGTCTCTTTCAGTTGCCGCGATTACATACTCATCACTAATCTTGTAGTTAATTATATCTGAAGTTGCAAGACCTATGAACTTAGCTTCAGGTGTTGCTAATCTTTCACTTTCATAACTGAGCTTAATAGAGCCACTTCTATAGACGCTATATATGTACCATCCATAGGGATCTGAGTCTGTAAGTACGTAAATGGGTAGTTTAAATTCTTCATTAAGTCTTCTAATAAATCTCCTAGTAGCTCTATCTGGCATTCCCTTAGCAGTAACTAAAATACAATTTTCGCGTTTCCAATAACCTTCACGATTAAGTCTCTGAAAAATGGCGTCTTTCTCTACAACAAGTACGTAACTTGCCTCTACCTTAACTATCTCTAAATCATCAGGATTTGGTGGTAAACTTAGTGCTGTCTCTCCAAGTCTTGTAGCATCAATTTCAAAACCTTTAGAACGAACAATTATAGGACCAACAATCTTACCCTTAACGTCAGCTGAAAGTCCCATTTCTTCTCTTAGAAGTCCAGTACCTACTTCAATATCTTCAATAACGGCGTTTGACTCGTCTTGATCATCCCAAGTATTTTCTTTTACTCTCTTGCCAGCATATTCGAAGAAGATAGTGTGCTTACCATTATAGTATAGATCTCTGATAGTGGGGTAAACATCCTGTCTAATAGCTTCAACTATAAGTTTAAGCATAAGTATGGTCTGCATGAACTTTTTAGATTCTCTAAGATCTAGAAATCTTCTATGTATTTTCTCTTCACCAAGAACTAGAATCTTCTTTACAGGATCCCACCTAGTATTGGACAGAGTTCTTGATGGAATTTCAAGTATTGGCTCTTGTTCTTTCTCTATAAGTTCAGCAATGGATTTACCCCAACGTTCAAGAACTTTAAGTACTTCTCTTCTCGATTTAGGCATTAGATTCATTTAAACCTAACTTTTTTAAAATCAATCTCCTTAAACTACTCATCAGTGAGTTACTATCCTTACCTGTCACATAGGATAGAGCATTAACGACTTCAGACGCGTACATGTTGAAAGTTATGTATTTAGTGATTATCTCTTCTTCTTTCTCTTTCTTACTCAGGTAGGTTTTCAATTTTCTAGCGACTTCTCTAACTCCAAGCTTTATCTCTTCTTCAATTTCAGGAACATCAGCAATAGCTTCTTTACCAGCACTTGCATATGGTATTTTCGTTGAACATATATGTACAATTAGTGCTATTGGTGCTGGGAACTTTATCTTGTAGTTACTCCAATCAATTTCATCGATGACTTTCCTAACAACATCAGCACCTTCATCATAGATGAGGGGTACCTTATTTGCAAATCTGTAAACTATAGGTTTATCGCTTGGTTGAAGTTTACCACCCCATGCAAGTGCGATCTCCACTATGAAAGGATGACCAGAGTAGGAGCTTGGTTTTCTAGTAGTTGCAAAAGTTACTTCAGGTTCAAGAATTCTCTTAACACCTTCAATCAGGAGTTCTTCAGTTACTGGTGAGAGCCAATCAGCTCTAGGTCTTCTCCAACCATTATATTCTCTCATCTTACTTACAAGTAGGGTTACTTCATCATCTGTAAGTTTAGATACTTTCTTATCACCATTAAATCCAGCCCAAGATAGGAAAGCTTCAGCAATACTTTCACCAACACCATCAAAATACTCTACAAGAAGTTCTTTCAAAGACATTTCAGGATTTCTATATATTAAATGTTTAATCAACTCCACATCAACACTTTTAGGATGAGGTAAACCTTCTCTTGATGGAGTAGGTAATTTTGTAGTTACTCTAGGTATGTATAGACTAAGTTCGGGACCTTTAATGAAGATTTCAGCATAAGGTGCTATCATGGCTGTTCTCTTGATGTACTCTTCAACTCTTCTCTTAGCTTTACTCCAATCTCCTTCAATAATTACGTTAACGTAAGTTCCATGCCATTTATACTTATTTTTAACTTCTCTATACTTTATGATTAGTGGTTCATTCTTGACTGTATCAATCATTAGTTGATATTCATAAATCTTATCACTGCCAGGAATAGAGCTTCTTATAGTTATTGGCTTATTTGTTGTTGATTGAGCATAAAGAATAACCATCTTTACGCCAAGACCAAAGACTCCTCTATGTTGTCTAATTCTATACTTACTACTGTAGAAGATTCTGCCAAATACGTTTGGTATTTCATGATTTGGAATGCCAATACCATTATCCTCAACGTGAATACTTAACCAATTTCTAGACTTATCGTAGTAGTTGATGATTATTTTAATATTTGGTGGTATACCATAGCTTTCAGTAGCATCTAAGCTATTTTCAACAAGTTCTCTAATTGTTTGATATGTTGCTCTTGTAGGATTAGCAAAACCTGCAATCTCCTTATTTCTTCTAAACCACTCAGCTGGTGATAGTTGTTCATATCTTAGGTCAATATCGTAATTATGCATGTACGTTAATAGCTTAATTAATTTCTTAAAATTCTTTCCTCAGAGACCTTACGGAATGTAATGTTCTTAAAAGAGTTAAGATAATTAAGTTACGTGACTTTCGTAATATGGTTAACAGGAATACCAGCAAGTGGTAAATCAAGTATTGCTAAGAAGTTAAGAGAGAAATTGATAGATATGGATTGGAAAGTGGAAGTTCTTGAAAGTGATGAGTTGAGAAGAGTATTGACACCTAAACCACTATATACTGATGAAGAACGTGACTGGTTTTACAGTACTATTATTTGGCTTGCACAGCTATTACATAAACACGATATTAATGTTATTATTGATGCTACAGGTCATAAGAAAAAATATAGAGATGAAGCTAGAAAAATCTTTGGTAAGAACTTCATTGAAGTTTATGTTAAATGCTCAGTAGAGACAGCAATGAAGAGAGATCCTAAAGGATTATATAGAAGAGCACTTACAGGTGAAGTGAGAACTTTACCAGGTCTTCAAGTACCTTATGAAGAAACTCCAAACCCTGAAATAACACTAGATACTGAAAAGTTAAGTATTGATGAGTGTGTTGAAGAGATATTAAAGTATTTAATGAAGAGAATTAGAAAGTAATTATCTTCTTTTAATTCTCAAATTATCACTAATAATCCAATAATCACCATCGCTTCTACATTCAAGTTTAAATATAGGTACACTCTTCTTAACTTTCTCAATTACTTCTCTTAAAGTTTCAATACCTGAAGTTCTATCAATACTCGATATTAGGACGTATAGAACCTTATCTCCTGGCTTGAAAGTACCTACTTTATGGTAGATTCTAACATCGATTACCTTATCATTACTACATGCATTTTCTGCAATCTCTTGAAGTTTCTTACTCGCATATGGTTCGTAGACTTCATAATTTAGTGAATATACTTCACAATTATCGACTATACCTTTAACATAGCCTATAAATATTGTTAGAGCACCACCACCTCTCTTTGAAGCTTCATTGATCATTTCATCAATGATTTTATGTATATCAATATCACTAGTCACTACCTTACCTTCAGGCACATTAACCACCAGAGACTGGAGGTATAATTGCTACTTCATCACCATCTTTAAGATTAAGATCTTCTTGACAGATAGATCCATTCACTAAGGCTATGATGGGTACTTCATCCTCAAGCTTTCTAATACTTGGCCATTTAGACTTTATAATTTCCAATAATTCACTAAGCTTAATATTATTACTAAATTCAAAAGTAACTTCATCAGTACCTACGTAGTCTTTAATAATTGAGAAGAACTTAACCTTAATCTTCATTGGGTTTTATTAAACTATGGTAAGTTATAAAAGATTTTACAGTTTTAATGACAAAACTTAATAGTCTTTACATGGTTAAGCCAGTCTATGTATTTAAGTATAAAGTTCATAACATCGATAGCACTGATATTAGATATTACATTAATGTCACGCATTTATCGTGAAGTTTTGGAAGTGACACTAAAGTCACAATTATATTAAAGATTGATGAGAATTCATTCAAGAGCGAATATGTTGAATAGATTGGTGATTCAACATCAAGTAAGGCGCTTGGAGTGATTCATTACAGTCTTGACAGTACTGTGAAGAGGGTGGATAAAATTGATACTTTAAGAGGAAGAGGAGTAGAAACTTCTTCACAAACTACTCCATGGAGTGTTGAACGTGTAGGTGCAGTTAATGTTTGAAATAGTACTAAAGGTTGAGTAGATATTGATGATAATGGTGATTCAGAAATTGAAGTAGCCATTATAGATACTGGATGTAGATACTGATCATCAACATCTTGAAGAATACTATATTGTGTGTAGCAGTATTTAATGGAAAAATAAGTGATAAGTGTGAAGATAAGAGCAAACATGGAACACACGCTATTGGTGTAATAGCAGCTTAGATAATGATATCGGTGTTGTGGATATTGCATCAGAAGTTCAACATCAAATCCTGCAGGTATTGGAACATAAAGCAATTTAATAATGCTCTAGACCACTAGGAACAGAGTTAGACACAACAGAGGATACAATTAGAGAATTACTACACATAACAAGTGATGATTTAGGAATAGAAGGATGCGATGAACTTTATGGATACGGAGTAGTTAGAGTAGATAAGGCTGTAAAAGAAGCATTAACCTAAAACTAGTAAGTTAACACTTCTCTCAACTTAATTTATTAAACCTTCACTAACTCTATATTCAGATTCTTATCCACAATTAGTAAATGCTTATTTGGTACTCTCCTCCATGCAGGTTCATCACCCATTTGTTCAGAAGCAATTATTATAGCTTTCTCATTTCTTAACAACTTCATTTGTATTAACTGTCTTGTTTGTTTAGAAAGTCTATTCAACTCTACATCTCCACATGGTCTTTCAATATAGTAAAGTGTGTAATAGTTTGGACTTGTTTTTGCATATCTTAAAGCATATAGTTTATCACCATTACTAAATAAGCAATTTAATGATGAAAAATCAATACTGTGATTTAAAATTTTTAAAATAGCATTTCTAATACCTTCAATTACATCATTGACATCTTCAATTTCTTGCAGCATGAAGTGAAATAATCTTTCAGAATCTGTTTCACCTTCAAAATCTCTATACTCACTTCTTATCAATTTTTCAAGACTTAACTTACTAATTGAGCCATTATGTGCAAATACCCAATTTTTATAAATCCATGGATGAGTATTTACTTTCTTTACAGAGCCAGTAGTTGCAAATCTCACATGAGAGATAACAATTCTACCTCTAACAGACTTACTAATTACTTTCTTAGCTTTCAATGATTCATAAAGTGCTTTAGCCTCTTTAAATAAATTCCATTCATTACCATTAAACCATGCAACACCCCAACCATGAGGATTATATCTAGAAAGCTCAACAAAACTAGAAACAGGACTAGAATAGAAACTGAAATAAACGTCAACAAGCACATTACTAACAAGACCAAACAAACGACACATAATGAATAATAAGGATTCAAAATTCTTAAAAATAACTTTACAGCCCTTAATACATGGATATTGCACAGAAGTGGTATGAAAAATTTAGCAAAGTTTCACAACTTCTAAAACAATACTATAACGAACTTCCTAACAAAATAAGAGATAGAAAATTTACAGATCTCCTAAACTTCGCTACAAATGCCGAAACTTCTCAAGAATGCCCATGGTGTTATATTGATTACGCATTTAGAACACCAATATATAGAACGTTACAATGGTTAACATACGGTTTAGATAGACGATTCTCTAGCGAAGTATGTAGAGAACTTATTCGTCAAGTACGTAAAGAATATCTCTATACATGGTTTACCATTCTAGACAGAATTTACGATATAGAACGAGAACAAGGAAAAGTAAAACTAGGACCATGTACAGAATTATTAAATGCTATTCTAAAAAGTGTTTTAGCATCAAGTGAAGAACCTATAAAAACTGATCAAGGAGCCTTCTATGATATCAAAGGTATTTCAAATGAACTTAAAGCTTTCTACGTCCTTGTTGATCATGATAAACCATTTCTTCCATTTTCAATAATGCAAGCACCAATAACACCATCACCAATAGTGCCTGGTGCAGCATCTGGTGACTTATATCTGTTTGAAGAAAATTTGGTAATCGATGTTAAAAGTGGAAAGTATTTATTCAAGCTGAAAGAAAATATTCAGATACCTTACTACAAGGGCTTAAGTCGAGAAGATTTGAGGAAATGTAGTAATCTACATAATTTATACGGTATTAGAAAAGGTATAGGTGTTGTATATGACGATGGTAAATATGTACATTTAGCTATTTACGTACCTTGGAGAAGATTAAAAGATCAAGGACCATTACTCTATTTTAAATCATTGAAATCACCATTATTAGCTTATATACATAGAGTAAATGAGAATGGTATTAACTTACCAAGCGCTAAGAAATGTAATGGTAAGATTTGTATCGAATTTGATATGTACATTACAGGGATCGATCAGGTAGGTAAGGATAAAATAATTATAGAACTTAAAAAATTATCAGGTGAGGAACTGAAAATCAAAGACTATGAAGTGAATGTAGGAACAGATAAGGTATTACTAAACATTTCCACATTAGAAGTTAATGAAAATATTCTTCTTGAAGTAATTTACAGATTTAGCGAAAGAGAAGAATATAAGTATCAAATCCCTGTAATGGTTTGAAGAGGTGAGTAAATTAATGGCGGCCCCGCCGGGATTCGAACCCGGGACCTACGGCTCCGCAAGCCGTCGCTAAAGATGGGAGTGGATGGGGTTGTTTTTGATTTTGGTTTGAGTTTTTAAGTCTTTTTCTCTACCACTACTTGCTAAGTTTTTGATATAAGCTATGTAGGATTGTGGAGCCCCCGCCGGGATTCGAACCCGGGACGAACGGGTCTGCATCGGGGTCACGGATACGGTTTAATCCGTGGCGAGCCCGCCGCCTTAGACCGCTCGGCCACGGGGGCTTCTTTATACGTTTAATAACATGCTTTATCTGCTTTATAAGTGTTTACCTATATTTATTGACTATTAGAGGTGTTCGTTGATTGAAAACGTGGACATCGAAGGTACATAGTGATTATGTCTGAAGGAGGAGTTGGACATGTAGGTAGCAGTATTAACGCATAAATATTACACTAAAATTGCAATCGATGTTAAAGCATTTTTCATTATCCATTAACTTTTCATACGTAGAACTCGAACACTCACATCACTATGATTATACAACTTTAAAGTGATGAGTGTCGTTATCTATTCCGTGATAGCATTGAAGGAACTATTAGGCTGGAATTCAATGGCATGGTTCTTGATCTAGAAGTGTATTCACTTCCAGATTTTAAGTTTAGATGTTTATGGTCTAATAAAAATGATAGTATTTAAGTCGTATTATGTACTTAATGTTCGAGACTCGTTGATCTACTATTTAAGTACATGTTCGAGTATTCCATACTATGAGCGAGCGTATTTCCCGTTTGTTCTCTTCAGGAAGTGGAGATTAGATGTTGAAGAGATTGGTGATGAGTTTTGAGAATCTGAGAAGTTCTAAGTAAAGAATTGAGGAGTCTGTAACATTTTGTGAAGTTAATTTGAGAATGAAGTGTGCTTATTTTTCCTTTTAAAGAAGACATTTATGCAGTGATTTAAATGAGACTAGAGCTTCATGGTCTTGAAAGCTCAATCCTATTAATGAGACTATTTTAAGTTAAGAACTTGAGAAAGTATCTTCTAACACATCTACAATTCTTGCAATATGGTCCCTCATAGCGACATACTTAAGGTCTGAGAAGTCATCATATCCTGTATCGCTAATTGTTGAGAAACTTGATGTTGAAGATAGAAATCTAGCAACTTAAAATGTCTCTTGAAAAGTTGAGATGACACTCACATACCTAAAACTACACTCTTAATGGTCGAAGAAGTTGATTAATGAGTTATCTGCGTTTAATTTATCTTAATGAAGATTGGACAGAACCTTCGCTAAATGTATGCTTAAGTTGATAGATTAATTTTCAACTATACATTTGAGATCTTCTTTACTTAGGTTTTTATCTCGTAATGTGGATATATTGACTCCTTTAAACTTTGTTCAATTTCTTTAAGATTGTTTTTCTATTTTGCACGTTAGTGGTTTATTAGTGTTTTTGCCTTTGCTTTTAGGTGTGGGTATTGTTAAGTCTAGAGTGTTGAGTGTTGATTATGTGCTGTCTAATTATTGTGAAGAGATTGGTATAACTACTAGTGGTGCATCCACCAACCAGGTACCTCTTCAACTTTTTAAGAAGGCTGAGAATAAGGTATTTGATGAAGATATTGTACTTATTAGGGACGTTAATCTTGATGAATTGTTAGTACTTGGTGTTATTAGAAGAATCACTAAGTTTGAACCTATTGTTAAGGATAGAGTTAGAAGTCCTTTTATTGATAAGCCGGAAATTCTTGATCAAACGATATTGCTGCCCTTTACTTCAGGAATAGCAAAACTTTACGCTACTTTGAATTTTAAGACTAGACAGATCGAGGAGGTTCGTCATGTGGTTACTCCTGGCTCTAAAGTTTATGTTGTTAGGAGAGGTGATTTTTTGAAAGATTTTGTTAAGGTTTCTAAGGCAATATTTGTTGGTAAACATAGATTTAGTGGTTGGGATGTACCTATAGATACATCATTTATCAATTATCACGTTGGCGTTTTTGGAGCTACAGGTATGGGTAAGTCGAGACTTATAAAGTTGATGATTAATGAGCTTGTAAGAATTGGTCATAAAGTTATTGTTTTTGATCATAGTGGTGTTGATTATGTACCGTACTTTAAAGATTATGTAATTTCTTCAAAAATGATAAAGATTTCACCACCAACAATAGCTTCAGTTATTGCTGAGAAAGCAAGACTTCATTGGCAAACTTTTGGTGAGTATTTAGAAATTGCATGTATAACGTTTGTAACTGGAGCAAGAATTGCAAGTAAGAGAATTGTACGTAATGAACAGACCTTAAAGTGGAGCAAGCAAGAATTCACAACACATCTAGGTAACGTTATGAGAAGTTTGAATGCTAGAGATTCAACTATTGAGAAAGCAAAACTTTTCATCAACTACTTCATTGAGGATGAGTTCTTTCAAGAACTTAATCATAGAACTTTAGAGGCTGTAGATATTGTTAATAAGGCTCTCAATGATGGTCTTGTAGTTATTGATCTTAGTGAAGATACTGAGCTTCCTGTTAAGCAAGGTATTATTAGAGACATTATTGAGGAAGCTTGGAAAATAACTAAACAATATAGACAAACCTTGAACGTCATATTTATTATTGATGAAGCTCAAAATTATGTTCCTGAGAGAGAGTGGACAATATGTGGTGATATTATTGAGACAACGGCACGTGAAGGTCGTAAATGGGGTCTCTCACTAATACTTGCAAGTCAGAGAGTTACTAATGATGTAAGAACAAGTGTTAGAGCAAATTTAGGCACTATATTCTTTAGTAAACTTAGTGCTCAAGGTGATCTTAGAGAAATAGGTACTTACCTAGATCTTGCCGATGTTAATGAATCTATACTTGCACAGTTAAGTGTTAGAGAGTTTTTCGTATGTGGCTTGATGAATCCTCTAAGAAAACCAATACTTATAAAAGTTAGAGAGGTGTCTTAATGAGCGAGATAGAAAGTATTGACTTCTGGATAGAACCACCACTACTATTAGCAATACATTCAGATGCTCAAAAAATCACAAGAAGTGTTAATTATGAAGAGATTTTTAAAGTAATTGAAGAGCTGAAGATGAAGGTAAAGAATAAGGTTGTTAAGATTGAGAGAAAGAAGATTGATCTAAACGTCTATGCTATTGATTCAAGTTACACAACACCATCACTCGAACTTGTTGGTGGCGTATTATCAGTAATATCTTACGGCTATATAGGTTACTTAGATGGTATTTACGATAAGTACGTTACAGGTGAAGTATTCTTTAAAGATAGTCATAACTTTGAGAGAGAACTTACAAGAAGAGTAGGTATTAGGGAAAGAGAGTTAGTGATTAAACTTCTCGAAGAGAAAATGAGAGGAGGTAAGAACGTTGACTTAATAATCATTGATGGCGAACTTTTACTACATCCATTACCTTACAACTTACCTGTCGAGAACGGTTTGTTGAAAAGCGTTACTAAAGTTGTCGATAAGATGTTAATACTTGCAGAAAAATCAAAAACTGCACTTGTAGGTGTTGTTAAGAGAGTACGTTCTAGATACTTATCAATACTTATAGGTAAGTGCTTACCTGTTAATGATAAAGTCGCCTCATCATTAATATTAGATCGAGGTACATACTTACGTTTAGGAACTTATGAAGAAATTCTACCTAAATGGCTAGAGATTAATTATAAAGATTGTGAATTAAAGAAGAGATGTAGAGATAGAGTTAGATGTAGTGATGTTGAGAAATTGATGATTAAGAGACTTGAGGAGGGATATCGTAATCTTGAGAGAGTATTTACAGGAGATTTCAATAAGTGGTTAGGACTTAGAAACGTTAAGAATATTGAAGTAATATTTTACAAAGCATCCTCAATAAAGGTGAGCACTAAAATTGAATTACTAAACTTCAGCAATTATGATACCCATGACATAGTTACCTATCTTGAAGCTACAACTTCATGTACAGGTTATCCACATATTCTCGATAGAATTGATGAGTATGTTAGAATAGATAATAAATTACTTGATTATGTTAGAACTTTAATGATAAGATATGGTGATAATGATATTCTTACTATGCTATTGACAGATTTGACTAATTTACAAAAAGCATATCTTTATAAACACTTAGAAGCATAGATGTTAAGTGAAGTTTTTTATCTCTCTTCATGAAAGATTAATAACAGTAATAGTTACTTTGATAGTACTTACAATTCTTCTAACATTAACAATATACAACACATTACATCTACTTATCCTAGCAATCATAATTATACCTATCTTACTCACTATAAGATTATTAATTAGGAAGTTAAGAAGATGGGGTAAACTTGTAGTTAAACATGATATTTATGAAGTTTATGAGAAAGGTATTTACGTAAAGTTTTCAAGTAAGGGTAGATTTTTCGATTTCTTCATACCTTGGAGTGATGTAGTTGAAGTTAAATACCTAGATAATGATGTAATTATACATACACAAGATGGTTCAGAAATCACTATTAAGAACTGTAGTGATGTATTCATAAAGACCTTACAGAAATATAAATCTTCTTAAATTATTCCTAACAACTTCAATAACATCGTTGACGTTCATATTTTTAATTTTTGCAATCTCATTAATAAGTTCAGGTATTAATGTAGGTTCAAGTTCAAGACCTCTATAATTGTATGGTCCATCACTCTCAGTTAAGATTATCTCTATAGGTGCATACTCAACTATTTGCCTCTGCTTTTTCTGAATTTTTATGGCAGGATTGATAGATATGAAGTAACCTAGACTTACAATTTCATCTATAAGTTTTAAATCGCCTGTAAACCAATGAATTAATGCTTTCCTAATATCAAATTTTCTTAAAAGTTCAAGGACTTCATTCCAAGTACCTGCCCCATGAATATTCATAGGCAGATCGTATTCTTTAGCTATTTGTAGAAATTTTAAGAAAAATTCTCTTTGTCTTTCTATAGTTTCAGGTTTAAACTTAGTATCAAGACCAACTTCACCAATACCTTTAGCTTGATTTGCAAGTTTAAGTACATTATTTAACTCTTCCATGCTTACTTCATGTACATGCCATGGATGAATACCAACGTTAGGAATTACGTTATCAAACTTTTTAGCAAGTTCAAGAGTTTTTCTTGAGGAAGGTTCATCATCAGAAACTCCAATAATTATAAAATCTCGAAACTCTCTAATTCTATTCTCAGTAAATTCGTGAAGATGGCAATGAGCATCAACATATTTCTCTCTAAACTTCATACTATCTTGTTGCTGTAGTTATTGGTATGTGATTTACTCTATCAATACCATTCACGTGTAGTAACTTTCCTAAAAATTCAGCAATCTTATTTGATGACCCCTTAACGACGAGTAGTTCTAAGCATCTATCTAGAAAATCTACATGGTTTGAAGTTAAGATTAGATCTTTATATTCATGTTTAATGCTAATGACCTTAATACCTGCAGCATCATTGCTGTAGAATATTGTTATTACACTAATAAGTTCTTCATCCGTAAGTAAAGCTTTGTTCATGTCTAAGTACGTTCTTAAAGCTTCGCTGATTATTCTCGATCTATTATCTATCTTCAAGGTTCTCATCAACTTATCAAGTTCATTTACTAGTTCTTTAGGTAATGCAATGCCTGTCTTGACTACCATCATTTCTCACGTATATAACTTTTTCATTTAATTTATTTTTAACTTTTTACTAAAGATTTCATCTATTTAAAAATCCTTCTAAAGATTCAAAGTATCATCGTGATAGAGAGGGTTAAAGGTTAACTAGTGAATTTTAAAGTTAAGTCCAGAATGAAAGTTGATATTGAGCAAATTGAGAGTATATGTGAAGGAGATGTTGAGTATAGAATTCTTCAAGTACTTGGAAAGTCATCACTAGCTGTTACAATTCCTAAAAAGTGGGTTAAAAGTCTTGGACTAAAACCAGGAGATATTGTTCAATTAAAACTTGCTGGGCCAAGCATTATTATTAAACCAGTAAGTACCGAATTAGGTAAGGAGAAGAGACAAGTAAATCTTCATGTAGATTCATCAGATATTGACAAGATCATGCGTAGATTAATAAGTATGTACCTCAGCGGTGTAGATACCATAAAGGTTATTCTCTCAAAGAAAGCTTCTGGCATTAAGTCTGTTATTAAGAGTAAGATTAAGTGTAAACTTCCTGGTGTTGAAATTGTAGAAGAAACTTCAGACACCATAATCATAAAGTTCATGATTTCAATCGAAGAGTTGCCTATTAAGAAGTTGATAAACAGAATTTCAAACATTGTTTCAAGTATGTTTAGAGAAGGTTTAGAAGTACTTAAAAGTACATCATCAACTTTAAACTCTATCTATATTGAGGATCTAGCTTTAAGAGATGACGAGGTAGATAGACTATACTTACTAATCTATAGATTAGTTAATTATGGAGTTATTAACCAGAAGATTCTTCCAAAACTTGAACTTAACGATCCTAGAGAACTCATATCATCACTTATCGTTGCTAAATTAATAGAAAGATGCGGAGATCATGCTTTAAGAATCGCACATCTAAGTTATTCTTTAAGAATTAGAGAGAGCATATTAATAAGTACTAACTTAATTAATGAAGTTTCAAAGTTAGGTGAGTTAGTACTTACAGTTCATAAGGATGCTGTATCATCATTTATAAACTCGGATGTAGGTAAAGCTATGAATGTTCTTGATAGAAGAAGCGAGTTAAGAAAGACAAGTATTGAAATTATTAGCAACATTTGTAAAGTCTGTACACAATTAAGTGATTTCTCTAAGCTTGTATTGATGATGGAAAGCATTAGAAGATTCTTACTATATAGTTACGATATTGCTGAAGTTACACTAGATACTTACACAACTATCTAATAATTAGCACACTAACATTTAAGATTAGAGAGAGTATTGAGACTAGGCTATTACTGATCTTTAAGTCATCCTCAATGCAAGTTTTGCCATTAAGAATTACTAAATCATGCATATTTTCCTTAACATACTTAACAATAGCTCTTATAGAATCTTCATTCTTAATGTCGATAATTGTGAATTTACAGTCAATACCAAATTTGTCACAGTACTCATTAATTACATACTTTAACTTTAAGTACTTATTATCATTATTTGAAGTTCTTAGATAGAGAAACTCTATGTGTGAGCCATATCTTAAAGCCATATCTATCGCTATCTTTATAACATTTTCAGAGTAACCGATATGAGAAGTTGTTGGTACTAAGATCTTTCTAAAACTAAATGATACTTCATAGCTAGGTTCCTGAAACCTACTCTCCTTAATACTTAGTAACTTCATTGCTATTCAAACCAGATCTAAACTTGTTTTGGTAGTCTTTAAAAATCTATGTGATAAGTTTTCAAATATATGATTAAAGTATTAGTTATAAGTGACGCACACATACATGATAGAGCTGATGAGATACCGAAAATTCTCGATGAGATAATACATAACAACAAGCCATACGATATAGCTATGTATGCAGGTGACTTTACTGATGAGGATGTTTATTCATGGTTTAAAACCTTATCATCAAGAACATACGCTGTTCAAGGTAATATGGACTATCTAGATCTACCTGAAAAACTAGTTATTGACGTTAAGAATTTAAAGATAGGTCTAATTCATGGACATCAAGTAAGGCCTAGAGGTAATCTTGAGCAATTAAGTACTATTGCTAATAAGCTTGGCGTTAAAATGTTAATTTCAGGACATACACATTCACTACTAGTGATGAGGTATGGTAATATTTTACATGTAAATCCAGGTTCAATAACTGGAGTATGGAGTGGTAGTGGAGGCTCTATGAGACCTAGCATGATAATTATGAACGTTAATGAACATACTCTCGAACTTGTATGTTATGAATTGTATAGAGGTAAACTTGAAGAGAAGATTTACAAGTTTTCTAGAGACGAAATTTAACTTAACGTAATTCTTCAAGAATTTGCCTCAATGTAGTTAAGAATACTTTAGCAATACTTAATGGTGGTACTGTTACTCTTATACAGTCCTTACAGTATGGATTATTGTTTAAAATTCTAGTAAGGAAACCTCTCTCTAGAAGTTTTTTCCACACTATCTCTGCATTACTTATCTTGAAGGTTATGAAATTTGTAACTGACGGATATACGTAATCTACCATGCTTTTCAACTCTCTAATCATGAATTCTCTAACTTGAATAATGCTTCTAATACTTTCTTCTACATAATTTTTCAATTTTAAAGCTTTAGATACGTAGATTATTGAAGGATATGGAATGTTGTGTGGTAGTGATATTTTCTTTAAAATTTGAATTATTTTTTCAGAACCTAGTACGTAACCGACTCTTAATCCAGCAAGACCCCAAGCTTTAGAGAAGGTTCTGATAAGTACAACATTGTCATACTTGTGTATTAAGGGTATATGGTCTTTGCCTGAAAACTCTATGTAAGCTTCATCAATAACGATTAGTGAATCAACGTTAGTGATGATTTTTTCAAGATTTGAAATATTAAAAAAGTGTCCTGTGGGATTATTTGGATTACATATATATATCACATCAACATCTCTTCTTTCTGTAATATCATCGATATCGATCTCTAACTTATCGTTAACTACAGCTGTATCTACATTAAGATTCATAACTTTTGCTAAGATTTTAACTAAGCCATAAGTTGGCTCAATTATAAGTACTTTCTTATAACCATGTAGTGAGAGTTGAAGAATTAATCTTAAAGCTTCATCAGCACCACATGTTGTGAAGACTTGGTTTTCATGAAGATTTAAAAAATTTGCAAGTAGTTTATTGAAGGATTTATTCAAAGGTTCTGTATAGTATTTGACATCATCAATACTGAGTTTTATATCTAGTAGTTTGTAGTAATAATCATCTGGTAAATGAAGATTCTCATTAAAGTGTAGTCTATATACTTGTCCCTTAACTTCAGGTTCTTCATAAGATTCAATTCTACATAATTTCTCGATAATCTTACTCATTAAGTTTAAGGTTCGTGAGGTGGGATTATTTAAATTATGTGACAAGGGGACCTGATAGGCCCCTTCATTCAAGGATCGTACTCCCTGTCAGGGGCCATTACTAAGAAACTTTATCCACTTTATTACTCTATCTAACTTTATTTACTTACTTGTCTAATCTTTCTTAAACTATCCTCAATATGTTTAATATTTTCCTTCCAATGATTATCTTTATCAGGTGTTATTATAGTTATAGCACCTCCTTGATATTCACCCTCACTTATAGATTCTTCTAAGAAACCTTCAACTTCACTGTAAATTTCTTTAATTTTTTGAAGTAATTCTTTACTTGGCTTCCATAGGCCTCTCTCCGCAGCTTCTATAAGTCTTCTAGTGATTTCTTCAAGTGCATATATGTTGTTCTCTAAGAACCATCTCTTCATCTCATTATTGAGTATGTATGTTCTAGCTATTTCATTAAAGACCCAATCACTTACTTGCTTAGTGGTTGCTGACCATCCATAAAGATGAAGTATTTTTCTTGAAAATTCACTAGCACCTCTATATCCATGTTTTTTCATCTCTTCAATCCATGTAGGATTAAGTAGTTTTGCACGTACAATTCTCTCAATTTCAAACTTAATTTCATTAATATCGATGTTAGATAAGTCTCTAGTATCTACTTGGACAATAAGTACATCTTTCCTACCTGAAACTGTCTTTACCGCGTTATAGAAACCTCCATGATATGCGAAGTAGCAACAACATCCAAATATGTCATGTTCATCTGTGGAGTGATTTCTACTAACAACATCTATTTTCTCAAGATTTAAAATCAATACTTCACTTGCATTTTCACCGAAACTTCTCCTACTATATGCATATCCTGACCATTGAAGCCACGTCTTTGTAAGATCTTCATCATTTCTCCACGCGGATGCTTCAATAGCATAATTAATACCTGCACCGTATGTTCCTGGCGCTTCAGCGAAGATTCTGAACATGGCTCTTCTTTTAGCGTCACTCTTACCATATCCAATCTTGATAAGCTTCTCAACATATTCTAGATAGTGCTTTTTTACATAATTCATTTCTGGAGGTTCGTTAAGATTTACAATCTTCTCAATAGCTTCATCAATTAAGTAGATATAGTTTGGTAGAGTATCACGTACGATACCACTAATTCTAACCGTGACATCGATTCTAGGTCTATTAAGTTCCTCTAGAGGAATTACTCTCAATTCTTTAATATAACCAGATTCTGACCATATAGGTTCAACACCAAGTAGGTAAAGTATCTGTGCAAGTTGTTCACCATCAGCTTTATAAGCATCAATACTCCAAAGAATAAAACCAATAGATTCAGGATACTTGCCCATTTTTGACTTGTAGTAGTTTAGTAATTTTTTAGCTGATTCAACACCAACAATCCAAGATGCTTTTGTAGGTAAAGCTCTAGGATCTACAGCATAGAAATTTCTACCTGTTGGTAATATCTCAATCTTACCTCTAGTAATGGATCCTGAAGCTCCAGGTTCTACATAACCTCCACTTACTGCTTTTTCAAGTATATCAATTTCTCTAGAACATTTAGTAATTCTTTCAGCAAGCTCTAGGGCTTTTTTAAAGACTTGAATGACTTCAATTTTCTTAGAAGAACTTATTTTCTCACTAACTTCCACATGATGTAGTGTTATGCATGTTTTTTAAGAATTACTTTATCAAGTATTACTTAGATGTGTACTTACAATATCTTTAACTTTATGTAAGGATTTATGAATCAGTTGTACTCCCGCTAATCACTTCTCATCATAATCACAGCTCATCATCAAGTACTAGATCGGGTGCTGAATTATTAGTCTTTTGGGCAAATTTAACTTTCTACTTAACTTTCAGGATGTTAATTTTCTTAAAAAGAAATAGAAGAACATACTGTTAAATATCTGCCAGTTGGTTAACTAAATAAATGCAATATGAGGGTGAATTTAAAGAATATAAGGAAATTAGTGCTAAAGTGCCAACAGAGCTTTATAGAAAAATGAAGAATTATAAAAATAGATTTGGATTAAAAACTTGGAGAGACTTTCTTGAACATTGTGTAGACTCTCTTGAAAATAAAGTAGTAGTTGATGAGGAAATTATTCAAGAGATTAGAAATTTAAAAATACTCATCATTCAATTGATCGATAAGATTTCAAAAATTGAATTAGCTCTTAAAAACATTACTGAACATAGGAGGTGAGACTTTTAGAGACCCAGATCTTGAGCAATATTCTTTAAAGCTTCAAGACCAATACTTAGAAACTCTTCAAGTTCAAGACCAAGTTCTCTACATAGCATGATCTTATCGCGACTCACATTTCTTGCAAAATCTTTCTGTTTAAATTTTCTTCTTAAAGTCTCTAACTTAACTTCATGAAGTTTCTTGTTAGGCATTACTAAAGCTGTAGCTATTATAAGTCCTGATAGGGCATCACTTGCTCTTAATGCAATCGATAATTTTGAATCATCTTTAAAACCTGTTAACTCGTTATGAGCCTTTATGGCATTAAGAGCCATTTCAGGAAGCTTATCTTTCAACAACTCAGCACTTACTAGACCATGCTTGGTAAAGTCGTTTTGTGTTAATTCATAGTCAAGATCGTGGAGAAGACCTGTAAGTCCCCATAACTCCTCATCTTCATTTAAGCGTCTAGCTAAAGCTTTCATAATAGCTTCTACAGCTAACATATGTTTAATTAGCTTGTCATTTTTGATGTACTGCTTAATGAGGTTTAAAGCTTCTTCACGAGAAAGCTTGATAGACATGTCTTAAAGTACTTAATCCTCTGTATAAGCTTTACTATTCTTTAAACAGTTGAAGATTTGTTTAAATACTCTCTAAAACTTCATCTGTAGTTAGTAATTTAGCGCCATAAATTTTCTCCATATATTTGAGAGCATATTCATGATCTTCTTTTGAAAATGCTGTTACAGCATCTTTAATAACAATAATGTTGTATCTGTAGTAGAAGGCATCTGCAACAGTATGAAGTACGCATATGTGAGTATGTATTCCAGTAATGATTAGTGTATCTACTTTTAGATCTCTAAGTAATACATCAAGACCTGTATCTCTAAATCCACTATACCATCTCTTTTCAAGAACATAATCTTCAGGTAATGGTTTTAACTCTTCAATAATTTCGACATCTTTAGTTCCTTTAACTGCATGTGAACCCCATATCTTAAACTCGACATCGCATGGTAAGTGTGCATCAATTACATGTATTACCGGTATTTTTCTTGCATGTGCATGGTCTATGATTCTCTTAATATTGGGTATTATGTTATCAACTTCAGAGCTTCTCAATCTGCCTTTAACAAACTCGTAAATCATATCAATAACAAGAATTGCTGGCTTCATGACTTACTACGTAGGTAAGCACTATATATCTGTTATTCTGTATCGAAATGAATGAACGGTAAATCACGACTTGTCAAGAGAATACTGATATATCTCATAATCTCTCTGGTAATCATATCATTCACGAGTTTGATACTTTCAAACTTTAATTGTCAAGTATTGATACACTTATTTAGAATTAACGTAATGTACATAATTATATCGATAATAGTATTTGTATCGTTGACAGTGTTTAATACCTTAAAGTTGATTATCATTTTTAAGAGATTTAACTACACCTTAAAGTTCGTAGAAGTTCTTGAACTACTTTTTGCTCAAACTTTTACATCACTTATAACTCCTGGATTATATACTGGTGGTGAAGTTATTACATTATCCTACCTAGTTCTTAATAAGAATTTAAATATACATTATGTAATTAGAGCCTTAATTATTAAATATTCAGTTGATACTTTGACATTAATGATAATGACTATAATATTAACAGTGCTGTTAAATGTAGTAATTCCAATACTTATTATGCTTGTAATACCGTATGTAGGTGTGAGTATTTTGTTTCTTTCAGATACATTTAATAAATTCTTATCAAAATTTCTTTCAAAAATGGGTAGTAAATTTTCAAAACTACAATCATTCTTGAAAAGTAGAGGTGTTAGCTTTAATCTTAATCAAGATATTATCATTTCTAGAAATGCCTATTTAAAGATGATTCTTAACATTACGGTAATATCTATAGTTCACTGGCTGGTATATGGTGTTTTCTTTCTATTATCACTAGATACTATAGGATTTACACAAAGTTACGTTTATAGTCTTCTCTTCGCATGCATGTACACTGTATTGACCACAATACCTATAACTCCAGGTTCTGCAGGTATTGGAGAAATTATAAATTACTATATAGCTGGTATGATAGGTATTAGAGACATGTATCTAGTCTTCAATACCGTATTTAGACTTTATACATACTTTATACCTCTAGCTCTCTCCTCAATATTTTTTATACATGTAGTTAAGAAGCTTGTTAGGATCTTATAATAGTGAAGAGTTTGTAAAAATGGAACTTTTCTCTTTTAGAAGTTGTGTATATGTTTACAATTCTTCCTCCCATTCTTCTTCAAATTCTTCCCATTCTTCTTCCTCTTCCCATTCCTCTTCAAACATTAATCTCATTGCTTGTCCCTACCTTCCTCTAAGTTAGAGATTTAAAAACATTACTAAGTGAGTCTCTGTATAATAGGGTCTATGCTTTTAGTATTAACTAACTCCGTTTAGCTATATTACGTTAACCAATAGCTTTCTGAGCAATTAGTTTGGTAATATTTTCAATAGCTATTCTTGTTTGTGGAGGTATTCCTGGTACTTCAACTGTCATAAAGCCTCTCACAATTAATGATTTAGCTTCATCTTCAGTAAATCCTCTACTCATGAGGTAGTATAGCTCTTCTTCTGATAATCTACCAATAGCTGCTTCATGTGTAAGCTCAGCATCATTTGATTCAATTCTTAGTTCAGGGATTGTACTTATAGTTACTTCATTACTTAGTGGTAATCCTAAACATTCAATGTGTCCTTTACAACCTACTCCTCTACCAATAATGCAGGCTCTAGAAGTTATGGTACATTTACCTGAACCTATTAATCTTGACATAATTTCAGCCCTAGAGTTGTTTCCTTCAAGAATAGCTTTAGAACCAACGTCATAGTTAGATTCACCCCATCCAACAATTACAGATACAGTGTAGGTTTTGGCATTATTTCTAAGTATAATTTTGGGATAAGCTTGAAGACTAGCAACATCACTGTAAAGTACGTAATAACTTATGAATTCTCCTCCATCATTAACATGTACGGCTGTTCTTGGTCTAACATGTACGCCTTTAGACCATGCATGAAGCATAGCAAAACTTAGCTTAGCATTCTTACCAATATAAAACTCTGTAACTCCTACATGTAGTGAATTTGCAACTCCATAAGCGACAGCACAACCTGTTATTAAGTGTAGTTCAGCTTCATCATCAACAATAACTATATTGTGTAGTAGTTGTGCTTTTCCTTTACTAGCGATAAATAGACAAGCATATATGGGGAAGGGTATCTTAGTTTTAGGTGGAACATATATGAAGTATCCTTGACCGTGACCGTAGAGTTCTACAGCAGCTGTGTACTTGTCAGTGTCTACATCAATCATCTTCCAATAGTAGTTCTTTACCCATTCAATTTTTTCTAAGGCCTCACCTGTAGTTGTAACTATAACACCATAATTTCTCAACTTCTCAACAAGTGCTTTAACTATTATAGACTCATCAACTTGAATATACGTTGAAGTTAATGTCACGTCTTCTAAACCAACTCTCTTTCCAACTTCATTAGCTACATCTTCAACATCCTTCTTAACTGTCGTCTTTGGCTTAACATACTCATACGTGGTTAAGTCAATATCGGGACCATACGGCGAGGGTTTGTTTATGGCATTTAATGCTCTCTTCTTTAGATCACTCATGATATTCACTTAAAAAGGCTTGATAACCTCTTACTAACACCTCATGTGCAAGTTTAAGATTACCAGACTTGACTATCTTACCATTAATGAGTATGTAGACCTTATCTACACGTTCAAGCATGTTAAGTATTGAGCCTGCATGTGTGACAAGTATTACAGATACTCCACTACTTACAAGATCATTTATTGTTTGTGAAATTTTTCTTAAAGTATCAACATCAACACCACTATCAGGTTCGTCGAGTAGTGCAAGTTTTGGTTTTTGAAGTATTGTTAAATATAGTTCCATTCTCTTTCTTTCACCACCACTAAAACCTGTAAATAAGTATCTACTCACTAGATAATCAATATCTAGATGTTTAAGTAATTCTTGACTTGACTTACCATACTTAACCTCTAACGCTTTAATTAAATCCTTAACTAGTAATCCCTTAATACTTGGTGGAAATTGGTGAGCAAGAGCAATACCTAACTTTGCCCTCTCATACATGGGTAGGTATGTTATGTCTTTATCGTTAAAGATTATCCTACCTTTAACTACTCTACACCATGGCATACCCATAATAGCTGAAAGTAGTGTAGATTTTCCTGAACCGTTAGGTCCCATGATTATGTGAAGCTCATTTTTACCAATTTCTAGACCTACACCCCTAATTATGGACTTTCCATCAATATCTACATGTAGATTCTCAACTTTAAGTAATGTCATGTCTTGAGTATTTTTTGAAAAATTGCCTCTTATAAGGATTAAGTTATCTACTTAGCACCAACATGTAATGTGCTTCTTGTAGCTTTAAGTCCTGGTTCTCCATGCTGTACAATTTTACATGTAAGTGCAAATTCTCCAAGATAGTGACCTATATGCCATGGTGAGATGTGAACTGGTATGTACGTTATTCCATTATATACGTATATAGTTAGTCCAACCATTTCTGGTAAGATAATCATATCGCGACAATGAGTCTTAATGATTACTCTCTTGCCTTCAGCCATGAGCTTCTTAGCTTTTCTAATTTTTTCAAGAAGTTTCCTATGTTCAGGTTTAAGACCACGAGTTAAACTTCTTCTCTGTCTTGCTGGTAATAGTTTTATGAACTCCTCCATAGGCATTTTAAGAATCTCTTCAAGAGTGTATCCTCTATATCTAAAACTTTTCCACTCTTCTTGAGGAATTATAGGTGATGTTGGCCAACCCTTACGTCCAGCTTCTGCTTCAGTCTCCTTTGCTTCAACTTTTTTAGCTTCCTTACTCACAGTTCTCTCACACTTTTAAGAATTTAAAAACCTTACATAAACTTTCAATCACACCCATATTGAGTAATGACTGTAAGGGAAAACGGTTAGGTAGGTTTTTAAATTCTTAAAGAAATACATGTAGCGCATGTCTACACAGGCCAAGAGAATACCAGTATATAAGAAGATACTTATGGATAACATTAAGAAATGGATGATTAAGGAATTTCTAGAATATAGACTTGCAAAACAGGGGTATGTTGATTGCGATATTTTAAGAACACCATTAGGTACAAGAATAATAATATATACAGAAAGGCCAAGTAGAATTATTGGTAGAAAAGGCGTCATAGTTAAAGAACTTGCAAATATCATTGCAACCAAGTTAGGTGTTGAAAATCCAACAATAGATGTCACACCTATACAGAATCCTGAATATTATGCGAAACTTATCGCAAATAGAATTGCATGGGCTATGACTAAAGGTGTCAAGTTTAGAAGAGCAGCACTAATCACTATTAGACAGCTTTCAGAAACAGAAATTAAAGGTGTAGAGATTGTCATTAGTGGTAAGTTAACAAGTGAACGTGCAAGATTTGAAAAGTACATCTATGGAACAATATATAAGTGTGGACATGATTCACAAACAAAAGTTAATAGATATGTTGCTCACGTACTTCTAAAACCTGGAATATATGGCATAGAAGTTAGAGTATTACCACCAGTAAGACTTAGTGATCAATTTATCATTAAACCACCAACTAGAGAAGTTGAAGTTAAGACTATAGAGACAACAAGTACTTCTGGTGAATCTTCATGAGTAAAAAGCAAAAACTTAACGCAAAAACTTTGAGAAAAATGAGTCATGAAGAAAGATTAAAACTTCTCAATGAGTTAAGAATAGAACTATTAAAGTTGAGATCACAGAAAGAAAGAGGTGCACTTGATAATCCAGGAAGAATAAGAGCTATTAAAAAGATTATTGCAAGAATATTAACCATAGAAAATGAGGAAAAGAAGAAAGTACAGACTAAAAAGTAGATGTATAGATGTATTATACAAAATCGTTGAGTGTGTTAAGTGTAGAAACTCAACTTTAAATGGTTTAAAAGGTCTAGTAATAGATGAGACTAAGAATACCATTCAAATACTTACTATTGATGGAACTGTAAAGACCATAATTAAAGAGGAATGCTGGTATTATGTTTATGATAAATCAAGAATATACTTAATTAATGGTATTGACTTGAGAGGTTATAGAGATGAAAGATTAAAATACTGCATCAAGCTTAAGAGAAAGAAAGTATCGAGAAGAGGAAGAAAGAAGTGATAGTTATAGCCATACCTGTAAGTGATATCTTTCTAAACTTCTCAGCATTATTAATATTCTTAACTATTAAATACATACCATATGTAAGTAGAATGCACGTAACTATAATGCCTACTATAAGTACCATACCATAGATTAAGTAAGTAAGCATTACTATTAATGGTATTGACAATACTATTGATATTGAAGTGAATATGAGAGATACCTTACAAGCTGTTTCCACACCATACATGGTAGCTATCGTTCTAATACCAGCAACTTTATCTCCATTCACATCGATTATACCTTTAACAATTTCTCTACCCATAGTGGCTGTAATCGATGTTAAGAAGAGTAGAATAATGATGGATATATTCATTTTAAAGTAAGTTGCTGAAGCTCCGTATAGAAAGACTAGTGATGTAACTAGTGAGAGAGTCAAGTTATTAACTATAAGGATCCTCTTAAACTTCACATTATATAGAAAACCTAGCACTACTGCAAGACTCAATATTAATAATGGCAGCACGTTCAGAATGTTAATTACTACTGAGATTGTGATGGGAATAAATGTTAAGGATAAGAAAATGACTGCTAAAAGCTTAGCTACACCTATACTTAACGTACCCTTAACTAATGGTGCATTTGGTCTATTAATTCTATCTTCATGAATGTTATATATATCGTTAGTTGTGAAGAGAAAACATTCTGCAAAAAGTGTTGATAGTGTTAGAATGATCATGATAGTGATGTCCCTACCACCACTAATAATGTATGCTGCCAACACTGCAAGTACAGCAAATACTCCATGCTCAATTCTTGTCAATCTCATAACCTCCCTAATCATATGATCTTCAACTGTGTGAAGTTTTTAATAACTACCAGCATTTGGAACGTTAAATGTGAGTATTGAAATATCCTAAAGTTGCTTCATAATTGTTAACGATTCGATTAAGAACTTTTCTCATAACTTCTCACGAACTTGAAGTAATAATTGATGTTGAGTAGTGTTTTTAAGGGATTTTATAGATTGCTTCAAATCATGACCTATACCAGACTTGCAGTCATTAGACTTAGAGGAATCCCAGATACACCACCTGATGTTGAACATACACTCAACCTATTGAGGCTTAGAAAGAAATTTACATGTGTAATCATTGATGATAGACCATCATATAGAGGAATGCTTGATGTAGTTAAGGATTGGGTTACATGGGGAGAAGTTGATGCTGATACACTTGCCGAGCTCTTAAGAAAGAGAGGAAAACTTACTGGTGAAAAACCATTAACTGAAGATTACATTAAGAAGTTAGGTTGGGAAAGTATTGAAGAGTTTGCTCTAGCTTTCATTAAAGGTGAAGTTGAAAAGTTAGTATGTAAAGAAGGAGAACCAGTACCTAAAAGAGATGGTAAAGTGATGTGCATACCTCACTTAAAACCATTCTTTAGACTACATCCACCTAAAGGTGGGTTAAAGAGTATTAAGAAACATTATGCTGAAGGTGGTGATTTAGGTTATAGAGGAGTTGCAATTAATGAGTTGTTAAGAAGAATGATCTAACTCTTTACTTGAACTTTAGTTTTCTCTAACATCTTCTCAAAGAATTTTGCAATTCTCTCTCTAACTTCCTCAAAATGTTTAGGCAATTCTTCAGGATCTAGACCATTTCTTAAGTATTCTGAAAATCTTTTTTGATAAAGTTCAGGATTGTCATTTTTTAATATCTTTGCATAATTAGCAATATGTTCACCTTTAATTCTATCTTCACTAGGAAGTACTTCTTCACTATGAGGTACTTCAAGACCAGCATCAATAGCACCTTTAAGTACTGCAAAAAGTTTTGAACCTTTTATAGGTCTATGTAGACCAATATCTATAATAGCATATTCTATGCCTTTCATTAAGGCCTTATATCCAATAATGAGACCTGTAAGGTAAGCTGCAGGTGTACTTTTTAAACTACCTCTCCAGCCAAAACCTCTAAGATCATCACTTGCAGCGTAGGCTAAGGTTACATCACCTTCAGGTTTAGCAATAACGATGTGTGTAATGATTCTCCTATTACTTTTCCTAACAACAAGTCTAGGCTTACCACTCTTCACCATTTCTCTACGCTTGTAGTAGTTGGTCTTACCTTCAAGTCTACGTCTAAATTTAACCTTATATCTACCAGATCTAGCCATGTATTGGCTAGTTAAGACAGTCTTAAAAAATCTTAACTTAAGAAATCTAAACATCATGAGTAGACTCATAGTTAGGGATAATGTAGTTCTAGTAATTATTGATGTTCAAGATAAGTTACTAAATGTTGTTCAAAGTAAAGATGAGGTTATTAACAATATTTTAAAACTTGTCAAGGTATGTAAAATACTTAACATACCTATCATAATCACAGAACAATATCCTAAAGGTCTTGGAAGAACAAATCAGAAACTTATAGAGACGTTAAGTAATGATTATGCACCTATTGAAAAAACTACATTCAGCTGTTTTAAGGTTAAAGAATTTGAAGAGAGATTGTTAAAACTGGGTAGAAAGACATTAATACTTACAGGTCTCGAAACACATATATGTGTCTTACAGACTGCACTTGAAGCTATTGATAAGGGATATAGAGTACTTGTCTGTGTTGATGCAATATCTTCAAGAAGAAGAGAAGACCATACATATGCTTTGGAAAGAATGAAAATTCATGGAATAGAACTTACAACAGTAGAAACAATAATTTACGAACTAATTGAAGATGCTGTAAAGCCAGAATTCAAAGAAGTATTAAAAATAGTTAAAGAATAAGTACTTCAAACTTTAGCTATTCATTATGGAAATACAATTAATTAGAACATTCACTATTACTGCCATAACATTAGGTATTATTTTTGGCATTGCTATTCCATACATATTTATTAGAAAATATCGTTTTACATGGAAATTTTTAAGTATTGGAATTGGCTTATTACTAATAACCATAATAGTTCAACCATTTATTCAATTAGGTTTCCTAGCCGTAATTACTGGTAAATACAATATTACTAAACTTCATGAAGTAATTATTCAAAATATTAAACAAAGTCCTACATATTTAGTAATTTATTCAATCATTATTGGTTACATTGCAGGTACTTTTCAACCAATACTTAAATACATTGTGTTAAGATTTGTTAAAGAAAAACTTATTGATAAAAGTATTTTTCTTGGTTATGGTTTTGGGATAGCTGAAGTACTATTCATACTCATTCCAGGAATGGTAGTACTCTATATGGAACCTCAAGAACTTGAACAATATTATACACATGCATCAATAATTGATACATCTATACATAGTTTATATGTTGGTTATGAAAGATTTTTAGCAACATTATTTCACATATACTCAACAGGACTAGTATTGATAGGTTTATTAATTAGAAGTTACGTACCGTTAGTTATAGTAATTATACTTCATGGTTTTATAGATGCTTGGGGTGCATGGATGCAATTTAAAATAATAACATCAAAAATAACTACAATGACGTACTTACTTACTACTATGGGATTAGTGTATGTAATAATGACATCTGCAGTACTACTGATACTGTACGTTTATAGGAAATTTCTATTAAAAATTAAAGAGTAATACAATCATCAGCTCGTGGAATCATCATCACATTATCGGTGTGAATACGTATCATCACTTCAAGAAGTAGAAATATTGTTGAATATTTAAGTCTTAACATTATGTAATTGAAACTAGTCTATAAAGAAAGAAATTAAAAAATAAATGATCACACAATAATCAAGCCCCGGTAGCTTAGCCCGGTAGAGTAGGCGGTCGGGGTCTGATCAATGATGAGATCTTCAATATTGATTTGGTATTTACTAGGTGCTTTCGTTGGAGATTTCTACGTCAAAAGGGTTACTAACAGGTCAATACGTTTATGTTTTGGTTCAAGTAATTATAATAATTTAAAGTGGGGGTATGCTGTACATTCAAACTTTGGACAAGTGAAGATGTATCCAAGACATTCAAAAACCTCTTACGCTAAGGATGTTATAGTTGAGTTATGCACATCTTTACCAAGATGTCAGTATGAAGTATTGTTAATATCGAAACATCAAATTATTAATTACGTAATTCGCCAGTCTGAGGAAAAGAGTGATTTAAAAATTATATTCGATTTCTTATCAGGATACGTGGATGCTGATGGTGATGTAACAGCATTTCATGATAGAAGACGTACACAGTATAGAGTTGGAGTTAGAATAACATCGACTATGCGTGATCAGTTAGTGAAGATTCGAGACTTTTTAAAATCAAGAACTTTCTCTACATACATTATTGAGAGGATAAGACGTAATAAACGTATAGCTTCACTTGTCACTCATGACATAAGACTTCTATCAAATTTAAATCTACAACATCATGTAAAAAAGACAAGACTTGAAATTATTAAAAAGTATGGAGAAACAACCTTTGAGAAAACCTTCTTTGAAGTAGAGATTTTACCAAGATGGTTAAGACATGAGAAAGGAGGTAGTTCAAGATGGTTAACTGAATTTCGAGAAAGATACTTAAACCTTATAAAGAATTAGCACTAACCCCCGACCGCCTACGCCAAAAGCGGCCGCCTCGTAAGCGGTAGGTCCCGGGTTCAAATCCCGGCCGGGGCTCCAAAACCATATCTCTTTCACAAAAAGAGAAATGATGCACCATAACCTTGAACATAAAATGGTTATTCCTTGAACATAAGATTTTTAATCGAAAGTGATTAAGAAGTTTTATGGATCTTGAACTTGTTAATATTCATGTTATTGATCAGGAAGCTAGAAGAAGAATTTTAAAGTATGTTACTGAGGTTAAGAGTATCTCAAGTACTTAACTTGGTTTTGCAGCTAATTTAATAAATAGAGCTAAACATGGTAAAGTATCTGTAAGTAATGATCTTTTGAAAGCATGTTTAAAGTATTTAACTGTTGAGGAATTTCATGAAGTTATAGGTAAGATACCACCAATTGAAGATGTTACTATAAATGATATTGTTAAAATTGTTAGAAAAGCTTTGAAAGATTCTAAATTTAGAGAGGTTTGCTTACATATTTACAACGTTATTATTTAAGTAATTACATTAGAAGCACAAGATAATTTACTTAAAATACCTCAATTTCTCTTCAAAAACATCTTAATCCATTCTCTTTAAAAACTACTTAGTCTATTCATGAGTAGATCCACGGGTATCGTAGAGTCTTTAATTGAAAAATGTAGGAAGGGTATCAAGGAGGCGTGTGATGAACTTAGAAAATATCGTGAATGGCTTGAGAAAAGACTTGATAGATTTGAAGGTGATGTTTTGAAATTCTTGATGGGTCTCTTGATCACCATTCCACTTCAAGCAATTCCACATGTGTTAAATATACCGATGTTGTTAACTATTTTAATAGGTATTTGCATTGTACTAACATGTATAATAGTGAGTTATTGCGTAATACGTACGATCTTAGAAAGACATATTAAGAAGATTTACGAAATTTTAGGTGACCCAGTTATGCCATGGCGTATTAATCCGAGTTATGTAATTATTGCAATTTCAGCAATTGTATTACTAATACTTTCACTAGCGATAAACTTCATGTAGAGTTGAAGCTACTCCCTCTCCCTCTTCTTTAAATCTCCCTTTCTTTAACCCATGTCGATACCAATATCTAGACTTGTCTACGCCATTATCGTCTTAGCAGCAACTATTGGAATTATTCTTTATCTTTATCATCATCATGTACATGCAATTAAAATTCTTGAATATTCCTTGGCTTTAGCTAATTTAGGCAAGGATATTGGTAATGGTAAATCAATACATTACCCTCCAAATATGTCTGAAACAATTAGCGAGGATGTAGATGTCTAATTGAACATTATTCTAATGATGTAATTACCTATCAATACAAAACATCTACATTAATGCTTATAATGAGTTAAGAATGTATAAACACTTTCCAGAGGAGAAATTGAAAGTAATGAGTATGTTTTTACAAGTAGCGTGATTGCAATGTATGCATTACTTCTAAGTAAAGCAATTATTGAATTACCATTAACATTAGTAATAACCTGCATTATAGGTCTCTTAACATACATGTTCATACTTTTTCATAATGTGTATAGGTTGGAAAGTATTATTAAGAAGCTTTACGAAGTTTTAGGTGATCTCGTTATGCCTTGGAGAATTAATCCAATAATTCTTGGTGGTTTAATTGCAGCTATAATAATGGCTATCGGCACATTACTACTCTAGCAAATTTCTTGAAAAGCAGTAGGTCCTGGTTCAAATCCGGCTTAGGTTCTAAAATCTTAATCCTCTCATGAAAAGATAAACGTTGAATTACTTCCCGAATACTGTTTAGTAATGTTGTGAGAATGGTTTTCTAGATTACAGTTTATCACTAGTTATTCTGTACTTCCATATTCTTGATGCTTCCCTTGCAATAACGCGGAAGAACTTCTAACCTTATCGATATTTTCACTACTGAAGTATTAAGGTAGTCACTATGCATTTTTAAAGAATCATGATTTGTATCATCAGTTAAGATTGTTCTATCGATCTTTTTTAAATAAGCTAACCATGTACGATATAGGAGATTCAATAATCATACCTATCTCCTGTAGTGTTGAGGTTAATTTTCGCTTCTTTTATTCTAAAATCTTTTTCTTGATTTGATTTAATTTTTAAGTAAGTTCATACCTAACTTTTGTGGAGTGATTATTTTCATTAGCTACTGTTGTTATCTCTATTTCATTTCTTGCCTATAGGCTTGGTGAGAAGTGAAGAGAGAATTGATTGTTTAGAGAGACGTTTCAATAATTTTACTAATATTGTTCAATCTATTCATGTTATGATTATTAACTTTATGTCTGTTAAAGGACTTTATTACAGATACTGAGAGGCATTTTCTGATTAGACGATATTGTGTAGAGCTACTTAGCAATTACTCTTAATCCTGTTGGGAAAGAGGATATTCAATTCATAATTAACTCAATAGATGAGGTGAAGAATGTTCATGCTATATACCTTAAAGAGAATAATTGAGAGGGATAGAAGTGAACTTTAAGTCTCTTCATTTAATGTGATGTTTTAAGAACCTTATGCATTATTTTCTCTCTCATGGAGATGTGAAGAGAAGACTTTCACCATTCTTCAACACTATTTCGCTAACATCTTTAATAATAAGTACCTCATTACTGTTATAGATTCTTCAACGTAATCACTTTTCCATTATAAGCATGATTATGCATGGCGAGAATGAGTTGATGATTATATTAGTATATTAGAATGAATATAGATAATGCTTGAGAAGCTTTTAAGAAGATGCTTACTTAGCATCTATGTTTAGACTTCAATTTCTTCTAGTACTTTATCTTTAAGAATTGAGTATGTTTTTAAGTATTCAATAACTTTACGTTTAGTTTCGTTGTTAATTAATTCTTCTTTAATAAGTACTTTCAATATGTCTATTATGGTGCTCATACTGTAGTACTTTATTCCTGAATTTTCAATTACATCTTTAACATGTTTACCATCATCTCTTAATTCAAGTCTATCTGTTAAGATTATGGTTGCAATTACGTTTGTACCAACATTTCTACACATCTCTATGGCACTTAATAATGAGTTTCCTGTTGTAACTACATCTTCTAGAATAATTACGTTACCTTTAGGTTCACCTATGAAGTACTTATCTCTTGGATCTCCATAATCTTTAACTCTACCTCTACCCATTGGTAAGGTATATCTTCTTAACTTGTAATCTTCTCTAGACTTAGCCCATTTATACTGTGTGATTATAGCTATCTTGGTAGTACCTTCAGGTACGCCGAAGATACAGTCAAAATTTAAGTCTAGATCATGTATGAAGTCTAGAATGAAGTTGGTAAGTTCGTCTATGAGGTAGACATCATTAGTTACTACACGCCAATTAATATAGTATGGTGATGTTCTTCCAGACTTTAATTTAAAACCTTGATCTGATAAGATTATTACGTTATTGTCGATTATGAATTTTATAAATTTAGACTTGTCAAAACGTCTCATGAAGCTCTGAATACGTTATTTATCAAGTATTCTTTAAGAACTTTATATAAACTTAGAGAATTGTTGAGAATAGTCTTGACATCATCTATCGTAAAGATACCTGATGCTTTCTGTATAGATACAACTTTATCACCTGCAATACCTATAGTGTATCTACCGTCAGATATTTTCTCTTCCTCTAATATTGGATCTAGTATTAAGGAGTTACCAATCTTTATGTACGTGAAGGTTAAGGGTAGTTTTTCAAGATCAAGCTTTAACTCGTACTTCTCTTCCTTAATTATCTTTACTTCACTTTCAGTAAGCTCAACTTTAGGAATTTTCGTACTTATAAGTGCAGAAGTTGCTGCTATCGTTGAAGCATCTATGAGATTACCGTCATGATTAAGTACGTATAGGTCGATCCAGAGAATCCAGACGTACTTGCCTGGAGTTATTACTAGTGATTTAAGATCAAGAAAACCACTATGTCTAATTGTTCTATCAACTACACGTGCAATTTCTATAGCTTCTTCATTTGGTGGTCCTGGCTCTATTGTTGGTGATGCTATTGGTGGCATTTCAAGATTAACAATAAGTGCACCTTCATTTGGTGTATCTTTAAAGGGTTGACCAATCTCAAGTTTAATACCTGCAATTACTTTAGTATTACCTAAAGATACTATTGCTGAACCATCTGCAGTCTTAATCTCACCAATCTTTACGTTTAAATTTCTAAAATCCATTAAACCTCTACCATCAATTCTTCTACCCTGCTCCATCATTTTCTTAATCATTTCCTTTCTAAGTTGTGGTAAGGGTTCAGGTGATGGAGTGATGCTGACTATATTTCTTCACCTGAGTTTCAGATAGTTAAGAAGTACCTATTTTAACTTACCTACAAGTTCAACTACTTTTCAAGAACTTCAAGTACATGATTTAGAGAACCTAAGTACGTATAGTCTGTTAAGTAGACTTCAACATTGTGTAAGATGTTTTGAAAATCTATATATTGGAGAATAGTGAAGGTCTTAACTTCTCTTCTTAAAACTATTTGCATAATATTGACACCTATAGTTGATGGATGACTAACCGGTAATACGATTATGGGTAGTTCTCTACTCTCACTTTCAATACCGAACATCCTCTTAGCAAGAACTTTCTTATCGATAGTTAACTTCATAATTATAGGCTCTTTAACAATATAGCCTGTAGAATCTTGAAGAACTATAGCTGGATGTGTATGACCCATGATCATGACGTCGCATCTTTCGAAATCTTCAATTTTAGGTTTAGAGTTTCCATGCAGCATAAGTATTCTCTTACCATTACTTGTCTCTAAGATGAAACCTCTAGAGTCATGTAGTGTCACATTTTTTAGATTTAGTTTTTGAAGAACTTTATCTAAACCTCCATCATGATTACCCATAACTAGTATTATCTTCTCAAGTCTCTGTGAAAGTTTTTGTAAGAAATTAATAACTTCCCTATAAGATTCTTGAAGAGTCGGTAATTCATGCTTAACATCGCCAAGAATTATCAATCCATGAGCTTTCTCTCTTTCTACATTTTCAATTATCGAGTTTACTATCTTGTCTGTCTGTGATGGTATTTTGATTCCATGACTTAAAAGTTCAATCTCATAACCTACGTGAGTATCTGCAATGACTAAGTATTTATAACCATCAGTACTCTCTATAGTGATGTAGCCAAGTTTCATTATCTTGATTAGAAGTTGTATTTCAATACTTTAAAGCTTACCAAACATGCATTATCTATAATAACCCTAGAGTTAGTGACTTCAGCTATGTTAAAAATTAGGATTAGAGGAATATACGCAACAGCATTAACAAAAGATGCTCTAGATGCTGGTTTTAAAGTAGTTCAACCTTCAGATGTAATTATTGATAGATTTAAACTAGAGCCAAGTTATGATGTTCCAGATCTTACTATTAAGGATTCTGAAAGAATTAAAGGTGCCTTAACCATTATTGGTAAGTGCTGGGCTGTAGAGAAGTATCTTAATCACTTAATGGATAAGTATGGTAATTTCATTTACTGGAGAAGTAAGATACCACTTCACAGCATTATTATAGGCATTGTTAAGAAGATAGAGAACAATAAAGCTATTCTTGATCTTGGAGGAATTGAGGCTATAATGCCTGGTAGAGGATACATGGAAGGTGATAGAGTACCTGTAACTATAGTTAAGACAGCAGTTCTTCCTAATGAGGAGGTTCTTGCAAGTCCTGAACTTAGAGTTGATGGTAATTACGCATCACTAATACCTGGTGGAAAAGTAGTGCTTAGTCGTCACATTAAAGATCCAGAAAAGAAAGCTGAACTTATGAGTCTTGGATTTATGCTTAAAGATAAACTTGGAAGTTACGGTATTAAATGGAGAAGTTCTGCTCAATATGCAGAAATGAAAACATTAATAGAAGAGGTAGAGCAACTATTAGAAAAATTAAGTGAAGTTCAGGAAAAGCTAAGTCAAGCTAATGATTATGAAGTGATATGTGAAGGTGAGTGTATTGTTGAAATTTTACCTACAGGAACTTTTAGAAAAAGACTTGATGATATTAGAAATCAAGTAGTACCTACCATTATTGGTCATCACTCAATAAAGATAAGAATGAAGAAGACAAGCATTATTGACTTTATGGAGTATTTAATAGGTAAAATACCTGACAAGAGATTAGAATTAAGTAGAGCATTTCATGAATATATAATTGATAGAAGATACAAGGTAATACTTTATCATTACAAACCTACAGGTGAAGTAGTCAAGATAGGTCCTGGAGAAATAATTTGGAAAGATTTTAATGAAATGTCTGTAATAATGTTCAGACGATTTAGAAAAGAAGGTATACTTAATGGTTTAGGTATACCTAAAGAGAAGGGAGATTATGCTTTAAGTTACGTAAAACTTGAAAATACATACATAGTACATACATACTTTAACTCCTCAGGTAAATTGAAAGGTATATACATAAACATTAATACACCAATAGAACTTGCAAAAAATGGTTTTCAATACATAGATCTAATTGTAGATGTTGTTAAAGTAGGTAACGAGTTGAAGATTATTGATAAGGAAGAATTTGAAAAATTAAAAGAACAACATTGCTTAACTGAAAGTATTATTAATCAGGTAGAAAAGACTTTAGACTTCATTATTAATAATGTCGATGAAATTGTAAAACCATGTCTAGAAATCAATGATAAATTTAAAGATGAATTAATAGGAAAATCCTAAGTTAAGCTATAGTACGACTGGTATGTTTGCTTTTCTAAGAAGTTCTCTAAAATCCTCAATACTCATATTCGCAATCTTACATGCTTTTCTAATATCTCCAGTCTTTATATAGAATATTAATGCAGCTTTAATTTTAGGTGGTTGAGAATTAATAAAATTCCAATTAGCCATACTTTTTCTAATTTCGTAAGCTTCTCTTTCTTGTTCTATAAGTTCTTTCAGTCTCTCTTCCCTTTCAGACATTTAAGTTCACCAATAACTCGTTCTAAATCTCTTCTGGGAAACATGTGATAAGTATCTTCACTATATTCTTTAAAATACTTTTCAAAATTATTATTTTCAATTTCTATGATCCTTCTTTTTAATGCTTCATAAATAATTTCTAATGATCTCCACACCTTAACATATCCATAGTCATCAAATACTAATGGTGCCATTAACGCACCTTTGTTTTCAGTTAATACAGTATAGCCATAGAGTTTACCAGCAGCTAAACATACAGCCTCTGGATAATCAATACTAATCATGTGAGGAATTATTCTTGAACGTTCTATAAGACTTCTAGCTTCCGAAATTACGTCACTTGTTTCTGTAAATAATGCTAATCTACCTTTAGCTAATTCTTCACTAATCCATACTATTGTATTTTCAGATTTAATTTCATTAAGAACACTTTCAGGTACGAAGATAATATTGAATAGTTGAAATAATATTTCTCTACGTCTATATCTTACCCAATCTATTAGTAAGCAAGTATCTATAACCGCTATGTTAAGCGACATTTGGAATCTTTGCTTTAATTCTCAATTCATTAAATTCCTCGACTGTAAGTCCAGCAATTCTAGAAGCAACATAGAGATCTCCAGTCTCAACGTAATACATTAATGCAGCTTTAATTTTAGGTGGTTGAGAATTAATGAAATTCCAATCAGCATATTGTTTACGTATTTTCTTTGCTTCTTCAATTTCTTCAAGAAATTCTTCAATACTTTTACTCACAATCATAATCTTACAATTAGATTATTTAAGTCTAAGTATTTCATAGCATTTAGGTATTGTATCTTCTACTAGATTACTCCTTTCAAGTATCATTAAGTAAGCATCTTCACCATCACTATAGTAGTTTTTCAACACTTTAACTATTTTGAAGTTAAACTTCTTGTAAAAGTTTATAGCTACTTCATTACTTACTCTAACTTCAAGAATTACTTCACTAATATTCATTTCTGCAAGTTTTTTCAAAACTATACATATTAATTTCTTTCCAATACCCCTTCTTCTATATTTCTCACGTACAGCAATTGATACTATGTGTGCAGTATCTCTATTCTCTATACATACACTTACATAACCTATAGGTTCATTATCTATATATGCAATTACTGTATAGCAATATATGCATAATGTGGTGAGCATATGCTTGCTGAATCTATCCTTATTAAAGACTTCATTTTCAATTAAACTTAATGCCTCAATATCACTATAATCGCTACATTTTTTGAATGTTAAGTTCATAATCTTAATCTTCTAAATTCATTAATTATTTCTTCAGGAGGAGCATAGTTTACTGCACCAATAGTTTGTATACATCTTGATGCACAAAGAATACCCCAGTATGTGCATGTTTTTAAATCCTTATTAAGTAAGTATCCTGCTAAAAATCCTGAAACGTAAGCATCACCAGCACCTGTAGTGTCGATAGTACTGACTTTCAAAGCCTCAATGAAGTAGTCATTACTTCTCGTAAATGTATGTGCACCTTTCGAACCTAAAGTAACACTAACAATATCTATAGAATATTCGTTAAGTAATTTATCAACAGCATCTATATAGCTTAATTTCTCTGTAATAATTTTGATTTCATTCTCGTTAATAAATAGTAAGTTTATGTTTTGAAGAAGTTTATCAATTAATTCTCTATTTTTCATAAATATTTTGCAGTAAAGTATTCCAAAAGTTAATGATGATTTTTTAGCAATACTTGTAGCTTCTATTTGTGCATGTATTGGCTCGTAATTTAAGCTACATGCAAAAGTTGATGTATGTAGAAGTTCAGAATTGGTGATGTACTCTTCATACATTCTAATTAATTCTTTACTAATTAAATCATTTACTCCAGGATGAATAATTATTCTTCTACTTCCCTTAACATCGATTTCAATTTCGGCAACGCCTGAATAACCATTAATTACTTCTCCAAGAAATTGAATGTTCTCTTCATTCAACTTTCTTAATAATCTCGTTCCTGTATCATCATTACCTATCAATCCAAGAATTCCTACTTTAAAACCAATTCTTGAAAGACTTATTAAAGTATTTACAACTGAACCACCAATACATGATTCATAATTATCCTGCCAATATGGTGGATCAATAGTATAGTCTTCCCATTCCTGAACTTCATAACTTACCTTTCTAAATCTATCTTCATTAATAGCAGCAAGACCAAGAATATCAAACACATTGTTGCTAATCAAATCTTACTAATTAACCTTTGCAGATCTCTACATGAATTAGTTACGTTTTATAAAGGTTGTAAAAGATGTACTAATTTGAGATGGGTAGAAAAGTAATGATTGATGAGGATATGTTAAGAAAGTTACTAGAAGGTAAGGTAAGACTTGTTAAGGATAAGAAATTAAGATATGGTAAATATAGAATAGTTAGAAGATATGTACTTAAGGAATAGATCATGGTTGTCAGAGTTAACGTTAAGATAGTGAATGAGGATAAGAATAGAGAATGCATTGTTACTGTACTTGTCAATAGTGGTGCTGAAAGTGAAGATCCTGTAATTGTTATTGATTCTGAAATAGCCAAGAGACTTGAAATCGATTTTAATGATTTAGAATTAATTGAAGTTGAATTAGCTTCAGGAAAGACACATAACTATATATCTCGTAAGAAATATAGATTAGAATTAATTGATGAGTATGGTCATACACTTTCACATACATATGCATACATTGCTATAGATGATGAATTGAGTGAGCCATTAATAACAGATGTAACAATTGATGAACTTGGAATACAGATAATACGTTTTAAGGAAGGATTGTGGAGGCATGTAAATGATCCCATAGACAAGGTTAGAAAAAGTGTAGAGAGAAAGTAGTTAATAATCTTCTATTCAATTCTTGGCTTTTCTACGAGTTTATACTTAGTTAGTATCTTTCCTTCACGATTATGTGGTTGTCTAAGTACTTGATCTAAATACTTATCTATTTCTCTTGCCTCATCAGCAAGTTTTGAAGCTATTCTAAGCATTTCATGTGCTGAAGCTACAAGTTGCGTATACTTTTCCCATTCCTTAACTTTAAAACATGCTTCATAAGTAATCTCAGCTACATGTCTAGCAATTTCAAAAGCAGCTATAATTTTAGCCTTAGCATAAGGATTAATTAGTGGTGTTTCTTGAAGAAGTACATATTTGTCAATTACTAGTTTTGGTAATTCAGGCTTCTCACCTCTTTTTAAAGAGTCAATTACTTTATCAATTTCTCTATAAATAATTCTATAAACTCCAGATACTGCAAGTACTCTAATAACATCACTATTGAAGATGGCCATCTCTGTAGGATCTAGAAATTCTCTACGAGCACCAATCATAGGATCAGCAAGAGTAATGATGTAGCCTATACCTAATTCATCAAGTTCTTTAATTACTTTTACTGAAGGTGCATCTGAAATGATTATTAATGGTTTTTCACTTTTCCTTAAAATTTCAACACCTTTTCTAGGCCCAGGCAGTGTTATGTTTGGTGATGCTATAATGTACATGTCGTGATTTCTATTAAGTGCAAGTTCCGCAATATCCGTAACGTCCTCTTCTGTAAGTTTAGAGGCTGTAGAGTATACTCTTACAGTGATATCATGTCTTTCAGCTCTCTCATCAAGTAAATATTCAAGAATTGGTATAACACCTAAACAACCAAACTTAACGATACCAATACCAATCTTCATGAAGTTATTAGAAGTAAGACTCCTTTATATTAATTATTAATCATTTTGAAATGCTTACGTAAACTCTACGTACCAAGTCAAATTAAATAACTCTATCTAGTACTTAAATTTGATTAGTAAATGAGTATTGAGTATGCTATTACTTTATGTAAACGAGCACATAATTACTTAAATTCAGCTATTAGAAATTTTAAGGAGAGAAATTACGATGTTTCTATTCTTGAAGCCGAGATTGCTAGTGAATTAATGATTAAAGCATTAATTATAGCTTTAGGTTATGAACCTCCAAGAACACATGAAATTAGACAATTACTATCAGCTCTTCTAAATCACATTAAAGAAAAGAAATTTGAAGATATCGTGAACGAAGTAGAAGGTTTTATAAGGAAATTTAGAAAAGAATTAATCATTCTTGAAGATTCTAGAAGATTAGGACAGTACTGTGCTGTAAGTATTGACTATGATAGAGCAAAAATTACAATAAACATTGTTAAGAAAATACTTAAACTTATAGAAAGTATTTGGAAGAAAGTTTTAGGTAGTAGTACTTGGTGTATATAACATGACTATTACTGGCATTGAGAGAATTGAATTGCTGAAACGTGAATGGAAAAATCTTGCAAAAATTGTTGCAACGATTGCTAAAGAACTATTTAATATTGATTATGTGTACGTATTTGGTTCCACTATTAAGAATAGAGTTTCAGGTTCAAGTGATTTAGATATTGCAGTACCATTACCTAAAGATCAAGACTCACTAGAAGCTAAATTAAAAATCGTTGAAAGACTGTATGAATATTTAGATGAAAAGATAGTACAGATACTAGATATTCATGTAATTCCCGTAGATGAGATTAACAAACCACCATATGTATGGTATTTAAGAGAATCTTTAATAATTTATGCAAATAGTGATTAGGACTTACTTCTCTTCACAACATATTCTTACAAACTTGTACATAAATCCTGATTCAATAGTTTCAACTTTCCAAAACTTATTAAATAGTTCTTTCAACTTAGTGCAGATACTATCATCATGAATTATTTTTCCCTCATGTAGAGCAAGTAGTATTGTTAATTCACCCTTCTTAATAGCTTCAATAGCTTCATTAATAGTGTATAACCTATAGTCAATTAAAGGTTCATGAAAGATTTTAAAAAGTTCATCAAAGTTTCTATCTTTCAATTCGTCTGAAATGATTACTATATCAATATCACTCCATGGTTTCCAATCATTACGAACTCTAGAACCATAAATAATAAGACAAAAATTTTTAATGAATTTCTTTATCTTCTCAACATATGAAGTTAATAAATCATCAATTGATCTTCCAAATTCATCAGCCCCAAATTCAGGATCTTTATGAAGAATTTCCTTACATAAGTTAATAAATCTTTCAATTACTTGCAGGGCCTTTAATATCTCAGCCTTATCAGAATAGATATCTTCAGGTAATTTAGCTCTAATACGAGCATTAGGATATCTAGATGCTGCGTAATGAATTGTTAAACTTTTAATCAACGTAACTTCACCACTACTTATTCGTGAAAGTTCAGGATATTGTCTTAATGCTTGATCGTAAAGTATCGATATGTTGTGTGTCTTAATGAAAATTCCCTTCTTTAACAATAATGCTTTAAGAATTTTCTCAATACATTGATGTAGAAAGAAGTATGCTGCTTTTACATCATTCATATTCACTAATCTCTTAGCTCTCTCATAATCCTCAATCCCTTCACTAAACCATTCCTGAAAATTCACACTGATTTTAAATTTAATTACCTACCTATTAAGATCTTCTACTTAAGTGAAATTTCTTGATCTACTATCTTAATTACCTCATCTTTAGGATTTTCTAATCTTGATACAACATTTTCAGTATTTACGTAATGTTTATCAATATCTTTTACAAGATAGTTAATATAAGTAATGATGTCATCAATACTCGCTATGTACTTACTCGGTAGTCCTAGCTTATTAAGATACTGCATTTGTTCATTCCAGAAATAGAATGATATTGTTGGTATTCCAAGTAATGTAGATTCTCTACATATAATTCCATCATACGTAATTACCTTGATATTGTGTGTTAAGTATTTTTTAAGTGATTCGTAACAACATTTAGGTGTTACTAGATATTTACTTAATGGTATTGTTAATTTTACAAGTTTTTCATTTTTGGAGTATCATTAAGACAAATAATTGGTATGTTAATACCAAATGCGTACCTAATACTTGCAGAATCAATACCAACAAGTACTTTAGGTTTTGTATCTAATTTCTTAAATAATTCATGAAATTGTTTAATTCTATCAACTTCATTTAGAAGTTTCTCTTCTAAGTTATAACCATAACGACCAACTTTATAATACTTAATACCTAGTAAATTACATATTTCACATGTCCATAAACCATCATGTATAGTTATTACAATATTCTCAATACTTACTTTCTTAACAAATTCATTAAATATTAAACAATATTTTGGATGTGGTATATCGATCCAAATCATTAAATTTCAATACTTACTATAATTTGGCAAGATTTAATAATTATCAATCAAGTTAATCAGTGTGGTTCGAGTACGCATTTATAAGCGTGACGGTTGGTGGGTTGAATTTAATGGTTGGAGAGTGCCTATTGAAGGATTCATAACCTTTCTACTAGGTATGATATTATTTGTACTTGGAATTATTATAGTAATTCTCTATACACTATTTATTTATGATCTAATTGGTATATCAGTATCGATTCTTGGACTTGGAACAGGATTTTACTCATTAAACATCTCAGCTTCGAGAGATAATATTCAGAGACTTGATAAGAGATTAGAGAATATTGAAAGAATGTTAGGAAATATTGAGGATCTATTAAGACAAGTACTTGAAGAATTCAGGAGAAGATAGATAAAGTTTCTTCAAGATTGTATAGTATCTTTTAATGCTTCTTCAATACTTATTTTAGGTTCATATTCAAGACCTTTAAGTTTAGAGATATCTGGATATGTTTTCATAACTCTCTCCTGATCTACATTCAGTTAGATTTAACTTTATACTTCTTCCTGAATATTTAATCGTAGTTTCGACAATTTCTTTCAATTTTACAGGTTTTCCATGACCTACACGTATTATTCCTTTAAAATCATGCTCAATTACTAATTTGAATACTTCACAAACATTAATTACATGATTAATATCTAGTTCTTGCTCACCATAGCAATATAATGTAATTTCATTACTACTTAATACTTTCATCTCTAAGCATAGCTACAATATTATTCTTACATCTCTTACCAATAATATCCCATGACCTAACAACTGTATAATTATTGAAATTGAAAATTCTAAAATATTCTCGAATAAATTTTTCACAAAGAAGTTTAGAGAGACCATAAATATTTTCGGGACATGGCTCATCAACTTCACTTACAGATAGTTTTTGGATATTTACCAAATACTGCACCACTTGACATGTATATAAGTTTCGTATTATATTCAATACATAGTTTTGAAAGATTTTCAAGCATAGCAACATTATTACTAATATCTCTAAAATCACGTACAAGGTGAATAATGATTTCAGGTTTAACTTTTTCAAAAAATTTTTCAACTCTTCAAAAATTTAGAAGATTTACGTTGAAGTAGTTAGACTTGTTAATATTGACAATATCTATACCATAAACCTCATAGTGCTTATCTAAATAATCCATTAAGTATTGACCAACAAAACCCAAACAACCAGTAACTAATACTCCTCTACACATAGCGATTCCTATTAAAGAGTAAGGATCTTTTTAAATTAATTATCCTTCTCTAAGTACATTAATTTAAAATAACATTTTTGAATAGTAAGTTTTCAGCCATGTAACCTTACCTCTCATAGCTAGTTGAAGATGCTGTATTGTAAGAACCGTACCATATCGTAAGTAGTAATTATTAAAGTAATTTATAATGATGCATTAACAAGAGGATTAGATGTGTAAAGTACTACCAATTTGCGTGATAAGGTTTACTGATGAAGATGAATTAAGAAGTAGATAATACTAGATCATAATCTACATAACGACTTTTACTTCTTGATTAATTCTTTGAGCATTTTAATTAATCTCAATGTTTCTTCTCTATGCTTTTCAAATGATTCTTTCCTCATAAAATTGTGGTAAAAATTTGCATGTAAGCCTTCAGCTAGTCTAAATAGTGTTGAGTATTCTGGATTTTTTGTTTCTTCAACAATAATTTCAATTACTTCCCAAAAAATCTCTATGACTATAGTAAGGTAATCCCTTCATCTCAGCTATTGCACTAAGTAGTGAAACAACAGCACTCCAATACTTCTCACTTGACTGTACTATTTCATCCTTTCCATACAACTTCTCAGCCTCTTTAAGATACTTATTATGAAGCTCTAAATAAATTTCAATTCTAGTTTTGAAATCAAGTTCTTTAATAATAGACTCTAAGACAAGTTCATTAATATTTTTTCCTCTCCTCTTAGCTATAGTTTTAAGAATTTCATAAACTCTTTCAGGAATTTCAATAGTAATCATACTCTACATCTACTTAACAACATTTCGGATATAATAAAAATTACCTTTCTCTCATTAACTTACGATATCATAAGCAATAAACTTTATGTTGTAAAATACTTAGTAGAAGTATTGAATTTTTCAAAGAAGGTAAATTATTATTGTATTGACTATTATTTTCCTTCAAGTTCTTTGAAAATTCATTCTAACAAATTTTCAATTCTTAGAAAATCCTTCTTTCATAACACTCTCTACTTCATCAAGTGATGTTTTAATTTCGGGAATTGAAATATTGAATAATCTTTTAAAATTTACATTTGTACCATAATGATGGTGATGCTTACCTAAATAGTAAGTATTAATTAACAAATCTAGCTTCATGAGTTAGAATATAGATTACTTGATTGAAGTATATTGTTAATACTAGGATTTTAGCAAGTCCATATCGATTTGAGAGACATGTTTTACAAATACTTCACGTGTCTTTTTATAAGTTCTATATTTGCTATACAGAGTATCGTATTTAGTATTAAAGCTAACGCTACATATGATGCATCATATATTGTTAATCCTTTTCTCACAGCAATCTCTATAGTCTTTAAAGCCAAATCATTAGTCAAATTATAAAGTTCTATTTGAAAATAATCAAGTGCATTAGTAATCTCTTTAAGTTCTTCTTCACCAAAAGCACCTGAATATTTAAGTGTTTAATACTTCATAGTAAAGTAAGCTTGAAGCTACAAGATCTGTAAGACCATTAGTATAGGCATCTCTGAGAAGTTTTGCTTCCTTACTGAATTCTTCCTTAACAAACCATTTAATAACAATACTAGCATCAATAACTATCTTCTTTCTCTCCATCTCTTAATCTCTCTTACGCTATTCCAACCTTCTATTTTACGATAAAGTTTTTCAGAAATTAGTAGAGCTCTTCTAAGTCTATCAAAGTCTTTACTTCTTAATTTCGCTTCTTCTCTCTTAATAACATCCAGAATTGTTTTTCTAACAACTTCACTCCAATTAATATGTTTCAACTCATCCATCTTTCTCTTCATCCACTCATCAATTCTAAAACTAACAACAACAGACATAACGTACCTATAGTGCATTACAAGGACTGTAATATAGATGTTACATTGAGACGTCATTACTTCTGAATAAGTGTGAAACGTGGATCTGCATGGGTAGTTAGAAGGTTTGATAAAACTCTTCTACATAGTGATGTAAAGTACTTAAGCAGTACTTTTTAAGTTAGTTTTGATGAGTACGGAATATCTTTGTGAATTATGTGGATGTAAATCATCTAAGATCTTCATCACTAGAATTAAGAATGTTGGTGTTAAGAAAGTATGTCCTAAATGTTGGATTAAGTTACTTAATGAAGGTAAGCTAGTTTATGGAACTGCATGTCAGTTAAGACAAATTATTAAAGAAATTGTGAGTGAGGAGTGAATTTAGTAAAAACAAGACTACTTCATGTTGAGAAGTACTCTCTATTCATGAACTTCCTAGCAAACTCTCTCATTTTCTCAACATCTTTCCTGACATCCTCATCCTCAATCTCTTTAACTCTCTTCTCATTAGATTTAACTATATATTCAAGCACTTCAGACTTGTACTCATTTAGTAATAATTTCGTATTTGGTATTAGGCAATGTCCGCCAATCACGTCAGGATAGTATACTGGTCTATCTCTAAGAACTTCATGAACTTCACCTATAAATTCAGCAATACTTAATATGTCTACATTGAAGTGTTTACACATTCTATGAATCTCTTGCCAGAAAGTAATCATCAATGCTCGATATATGGTTTCTAAAAGCTTTGCAAGCTCTGTTACTCTAGGATTAAGAACGATCTTAACTTTAAAACCTAGAGATTCAAGATGGTTCTTAGCCTTACTAGCAATCTCCTCATTAGGTGCTCCAATCCATTTAGTCCAGAATCTTAAATGATCTTTCATCTTGACACGTATACCTCTCACAGGGCTATGAACAACGGCAATGCCACACTTATAGTAAATTTCTTCAGTTGTCCCTGGAGGAATAGTTGAGTGAATAATTACGAGACTAGGCTTAAAGTAGTTAATATAGTTCGTAGTGATTGTTATGAACCCACTCTTGCTAGAACAGGGATAGCATACATGTAGTACATCCTCTGGTACAGGTATTTCATTAAATTTATGAATAGTCTTCTTCTCATCAATATCAAAACCATAAACCTCATACTTACTTGACTCAACAATTATATCATAGATAGGTTTACCAACTTCGCCAAGACCAAGAACAAGCACTCTCATAAGGACATTAATTAAGGTGTGGGGTATTTAATCCCTACAGTCCCCATCACATTTCTCTACCCATAATTCAACTTCTTAATGAAGAAGTAATACTAGGCTATGTTGCTATGTCTTAATGCGATAAGGTTATGTGTAAGATTAGCTTAACTCAACTACCTTATTAAGTATTAACTCTGTAGGATCTTCAAGTCTTTTCAACTTTTCATAAACGTTAAGCTTCTCATCGGTATTTAGTAAGTTCTTGACAATTCCTAAGCACTTGACATCTCCACATCTATATAGTGGAAAACCTAACTTCATGATATAATCATCTATGTAGAAACTTTGTGGAAAATATGTTATAGATGGTATTCCTAGTAATGCAGCTTCTATAGCAAATGTTGAACCTCCCGTAATTACTAGCCTTGAATAATACGTTAAGTCTAGAAGGTTTATTGGTATGTTTTTAGGAATAATTAACTTTTTCTTAACAATGTAATCACTAAACTTGGATTCAACAAATTTTCTCTGATATTCATATCTTGGAAAAACTACTACAGTAAAGCCATTGTCAAGAATTAACTTAAGTATTTTAGTAGTAAGTTCGAACTTATCACCATACCTATAATATGATGCTTTAGCTTCTTCAAATCTAAAAATTACAAAATCATACTCACTCAACTCTAACTCTTTCAACAATTTTCTACTTGGCCTATACCTAGATACCCACATAACTTCAAACACTCCATTAAACGTGACTATTTTACTTACCTCATCTTCAGGTATGTATTTTTTAAACTCTATTAAGGGTATACATTTTGGAGTGATTATGATAGTTGAGAGGGGTAATGTTAATTTATTAACTTTCTCTGCATGAGTAGTGTCAGTTAGAGTAATTATCTTCTTATCAAGACCCCAAGCAATTCTATGAGCTTCAGGTGCTGGATAAGCGATAAGTACATCAAAGTTAGGCAATACGTTAAGAAGTTCTAAAGATCTTTCAAAACCCTTAACAAGTTTTTCCCTTAAATCCATGCCATAATCACCTAAACAGATGTAAGGAACGTTATGTGATGATAATGTCTCAATTATATAATCATATCTTCTACAAGTAATAAACACATCAATACCTCTCATCCTCCCCTCATGATAAAGTATTGACGCTATTCTAGCCTGTTTAGCTGTTAAAACATCAAACCAAACAATCATAAACTACTATAGAATCTCAATATTTAAACTATTAAACCCACACTTCGGTAAGTAGTAGTTCAGGAAATATACATTTTCAGAAATTCAGAAATATTGTCGATATCTCCTCATTTAAGCTTAATTTAAGGTACATACACTAAGCTCTGACACTCTTAATATTTTAGAGAAAGGCCTAATACCATAATGGTACTACTGTATGCTATTTAGCATTCACTTCAGCAACTACTCATTACCATTAGGGTTTCTTTCAAAGTTAATAGAGTAGAAATTCGTGAATCTTCTAACCAAGTACTTCAACGACTTCTAAATTAACTTTCAGAACTTCACCACCATGTACTATCTTAATCACCGAAATTCCTGTAAGACTAGTATACTTAAATAAATATTCAACTTTCCTGACATAGAAGTAATTAACTTACCACTAACCATAACTATATCTTAACCACTTCTTTACAATTGCTTTAATCGTCATGCTCATGATTATGAGCTCTAATGACTATGTTGCACATTCTCTTTGTAAGAATTTTTCAAGGAGTGTAAAGTTAACTTTCTGAAAAACTAATTCATCATTATGTAAATTGAGTATCAAAAATAAAGGTAGATGAATTTTAAAGTTATTAGAAGATATTACCTCCAAACTCAACGAAGAATTGAAACTCGTATATGTTCTTACACATTGAAGATCTTCATGAAGCTTGATTATATGTAGAAATAGGTAGGAAGTAGGTTATCTGGACATAATGAAGATTATAGAGAAACAAACTTGTTGATTATTATGAAGTTGATGTGATTAATTTTAAATCTAAGTATGTAGTTAAGTACTTATGTTTGAGTTTAGCATTTTCATATCTTCACTAATTGCTCAAGCTCCACTAGTTGTTGTTACTATACTCGCAGTTTTACTATATTTAGAACGTAGATTGGATAGAGTTGATGATAGGTTAAATAAGATTGAAAATAGGTTAAGTAGAGTTGAAGATTCTATAAGTGCCTTAATTGACTTTAATGATTTACTACTTTCAATACAAGTTTCTAAAGGTATTTTAAGTGATGTTGAGCATAAAATTTTATCAACATTTTTAACTAGAATTAGACCACCCTACTCATCTAAATACTATACTAAAGAAATTGCTGAAAAACTTAATCAACTACTCCATAAAGATCTTAATGAATATACATGGGAAGACTTATTTGAACTTGAAAAAATTTATGAAATTCTCATGAAAGAAGCTGAAGTTAGTGGAAAACGTGAATATGCCAAATATGCAGGTAAGTTGAGAGTATTTATTGCAATTTCAGAAAAAGTACATCATCACCCTAAGAAATCATAAAGAATGATTATAAACTTTTGAGTACTGCCATAAATAAATCATTAATATTAGTCTAATTGTTAAAGGATCTTCATTAAATATTTTGAAAGTTTTAACACAGTATCTACATCTATGCTCTTATAGGTAATCTTAGCTAAGTATAGTAATGCTTCTTCAAAATTTCTAAACTTTCTAATTCTTTTACCATACTTCTTAACTAAAGTATTTAATTGCTGTTTAATTTCAATTGGTAATTTATTTACAACTTCCTGTCTTAACCTTATATCAGTTGACGTGATTACGTATTGATCAATTTTTCTTCCAAGAACTAAATCTAGAAATAGAGACCATATAATTGAGACTTTAGAGTCAATTCTTGATATCCATACTGTTAATGTTACTAACCATGTAAGTATAATTCCAGATAATGTAATGTAAAATTCAAACATAAATCAACCACTTATCTAGTTTATTAACAACTTCATTAACTTTATAAACTTTAATTATAGATTCAGCTCTTTCATACAGTTCTAAATTCTCTACTACTAAGTTTCCGCTTTCCAAAGAACTAACTCATCATTACAAGTTCTTGCTGTATTTGTATGTTCTTCTTAATTTCACTAGGAATTAACGTAAAGTTTTAATTTTTTCCAAAATAGACTTGAAATATCTGAAGTAAATTGTCTCTAATTGATTATAACTTGATGCTCCATTGATCTAAGTTGATAGTGAAGACCACATACAACACCACTTTTTGAAAAACTCATATCAATCTGAACAAAATCATATGGAATACCATTAGCAAGAAAATCAGCTCTTTTATAAAGTCCTACAAAGAAGCCACATTCATCTGAAAAATCTACTACGGCTCAATAATCATAACATCAGGAATTTCAAGACGTCTAAATGATTTAAAAGGCATAAGCTAATCAAATACTTAAGCTCTTAAATGTTGAACTTTAATAAATACTTTCGTGCAATCGCACTTTCTACCTCTTAACGTTAATTGATGAATTTATTAACATTTACACGTTTATGTCAAAGGTTAAGGGTTAAGTTGATTGTTCTATGATCATTGGTGTTAATTCTTGATTCCATGTTAAAATCCAGATATTGTATCTTTTAGATTCTTCAATTACTTGTGGAATATATCTCATACAGTATATGACTTTTAAAATTCTACTTCTTAAATATTCAGGATATCTTCTTTTCAATTCAGAAACTTTACTCATTAATTCATGTATTTTTCCTGGTCTTAAATCTATAGTTGAATCACCAATTATACATAAGTCATTATATACACCATAAATGTTTATTTCTATAGCTTCTCTATCTTTTTCGAAAATAATTAATCTATCAAGTTTAATATCAATATTTAATTTTTCTTTTAATCTCCATGAAATTACATTAATAGCTTCTTCTTCAATACTATACGCAATTTTTTGAAGCATAATAGAATGTTGTTTTAATATTCTAGAATGTTCTTGAATGTTCTTGTAACAATCTCGTGTGTTCTTGTAAAATCCTTGTATGTTCATGAAGTGTTAATTCTATTGATTCAACTCTCTTAATCATGTTGTTAAAGTCTTCTCTTAATTTCTTAAGTTCATTTAGAATACTTTCAAAACCAATAGCACTTGCAATAATAAGTCTAAATTCTTCATCAGTTTTAATTAATTCTAGTATAATCTTCCTAATTTCAGCTCTATTCAAACCTTCAAAAGTACAACTCACAAAACTCTATCAAGAACTACCATTTCGTACCGAATTTTTAAACCTTGCTATTCTGTTTTTAAATTTCTTTCAATAAATTTTTTCACTAGTTTCAAAGCTTTTTCAATATTTGAAATTCTTAACTTAACTGCTTCCACGTCTAGTTTAGCTTCATGAAAACCCCATACATGTAAATAATTTGCTGCATCCCAAGCTAAACGAACATCTTCACCTAGTTTCTCAGTATTTCTGCACAGCTTTTTCTAAATCTGTTACAGTCCATCTACCTCTACTTCTAACTCTTTCAATAATATCCTCCATTTGTAGAAATTTTACGCAAGCCTTAACACACTCTTCAATACTTTTGTAAAGTTTTTCATTAGCTTGAATAGGATCCTTATCTACAACTTTCACACCTTCCTCAAAAAATCTAAATGCAAGTTCAAGATGAGTATTAACCTCACCTCTCAGACTTAAATCACAATTCTTACTAAGCATACTAGTCATAAGTTTCACAAACTTAAATTGATTTACACACTGGGAGTAAATCAATTTGACTATGGACTTACAATATCTATTAGTTGGTAACTCTTACTTCTGAGGGAAATCTTCAAACACGCTCAATGAAAATTTAGGAAGTTTTGATCGAAATTGAGGTTAATACCAGTATTGTGGTTCTACACTTCTTCTTAACTTATCTAAGGTTCATCTCTAAATCTCCAAATACCTTCGCCTGGATCTTCAAGAATTATTTTAAATCAATCTCTAAGTAATAAATTACTTAGAAGAACTTCTCTTTTACCTTCAGAAATTACTAAATTAGCTATTACAGAACCTACAACTCTATCTTCAGTAATTACCCAAACATAAACTTCTTGAGAAATAACTTTAAACGTTGCAATTCTACCATTAGCAACAATGTAGTTTTGAGTAATACTTTTACTTTCAATGTAATGTTTAGGTAAATTAAGAACTTCTAATAGCTTCATAGAAACAATAATTTCAGGTTCAATAGATTCATAACTAGCACTAACTTTAGTATTTGTTTCAATTCCATTATCAAGCTTTCTAAGATTAATCCTTAACTTGTACTAACTCATCGATTATTCCTGCTAACTTAAGTATATCACCAATCTCTTCATAATGATTTTCAACATCCTCACACATTACCGCTTTTCTATACATTAAGTATTTCTTCACTTACAGTACTTTAAATTTATTCGTTTCATCTATGTTAATGCATAATTACTCTTAAGTACTTTATAAACCTTTCAAAACTTCAATTTTAAACTTCTTAATAATTATTCAAGTAATTCATCAATATATTGATGAGAGAGTATCCTGTAACTGGCGAGAGATGAAAATACATCATCAAGATAAGTAGAAATAAGTTTTGAACATACTCATCATAAGATGAAGAATTCTTATTGTCTTAATTTTCCTGATCTTAATAATCCTCTAACCATAGCTATGAACATCATGAGTTTCCAATATAAGTCAATTAATTCTTCATTTCCTACTTCATAAAACTCTTTCCTAATAAGTTCAGCAATCTTTTCAATTTCATAAAGGTCTTCCCACGTATAATCTTCAAGATTCTTATCAATAATTTTCTTTAACTTAGCGCGAACTTCAGAAGTAAAGTATTTACCTGATGATGAGGTTAAAACCGTGCTTATAAATTTTTAAGAATTAAAACTTCATCTCTAGTTACAATACCTTTACTTGATAACAAGTCAATTATTGCAATATTATAATTAAGTAATCCTCGAGAAATTTCAGAAAACCTATTCTCTAACCTTTCAACCCTTCGTTCAAGATTTACAATTTTATTACTAAGTAAAAAGTAAACTATTATTATAGTAATAATTGCTGGAATCGATAAATCCCTAATAATAGTTAAAATTTCATACACAAATTAAAGATAGAGTCATATCATTTAAATCTTACGTATAGGTATTGTAACTCTTAACCTCTTAGTAGTACTTCTACTTAGAGTACTTCAAATTTATTCATTCTGTTAATTACTGCATTCACATCTCACAATCTGGATTGAGTAAGAACTTACTTAGTAATCTTACATTCCATTGATAGAGTAATTATTCGTAGTAATTAAGTTCTTAACCTACATTCAATTTGAAGATGTATAGAGTGTGGCATGTAAGAGTATCAATCTTATTTTCTTATTTATTGATTTTCACATAACTAAGATTCTAAATTGGTATCTTTATCTTTTCTCCACTTGGTAGTACTACTACAAGTCCAGCATCGATGTGTCTGATTAGGGTTAGTTCTTCTGGGTAAATGTCTGTGCCTACTTCCTCATACTTATCCCAAATTCCTGCAGATACGTAATGGTAGGACAAGTTATATCTCCAATCAAGTTTAAGTACTTTAGTTGCTATGAAGCTCCAAAGTGCAAGTGTTGTATGTGCTTTAACGTTAATTTCAGTAATATATGGTGTTTCATCAGAACTTACCTTAAGATCAACACAGTAGAATCCAGTTGCGTTTGGATCAATAGTCTTGATAGCCTTAATACAAGCCTCATTGATCTTCTCATCACGTACAATTCTTGCTACTGTTGGTGTACCTGTTAATCTAGATGGTGATAAGTGTGGAAAGATATATCTAAGTCTTTCCCTCGTAAATGATGCAATTAACTTACCATTAATCCATAAGCTATCCCAAGCAACATCTCTACCCTCAACATATTGCTGTACAATAAATTCATCTTTAGAAATACCCCTAATGATCCAGTAGTTAACCCAATACTCAGCTTGCTCTCTAGAAGTTATGGGTGTTGCAAGTCTAGCACCTGCACCTTTTCTAGCACGAAGCCAAACAGTACTACCAAATTTTTCTCTAAACTTATCAATCACATCAGGAGAGTAAGTTTCTGTTTCTGGAATTGAAACTATATTCTTCAATTTCAAATAGGTTAAATACTTATCTCTACATATCTTAACAACTTCTCTATTAGGGATTAGTAGTTTAATGTCTCTAAACTTCTCAATATTTTCACTAAAAATTTCAACATCAATTTCAGGTTGTGGATGTATGAAAACTACGTCCTCATTTTTAGCAATATTCACAATAGTATCTACATAGTTAGGTTCTGTACTTCTAGGAACAAGATATTTCTTATCAGTTAATGCGAGATGAATGTAATATTCATCACAATCAGTACCTACTAGGTATAGGTCAGAATTCACTGACTTTACAGCACGTGAGAAATTGACACCACCAACACTACCAGCGCCAGTAATTAAGATTCGAGACACATAACTTAATGCTCTTCCTTTTTATATTTCTTTCCAATTAAGTAATTTATGAAATCTATACATCTCATGATTTTCACATTATCTCTTGAACAAAGCCAATCAAGCAACCTACCATACATTCTACCACCTTTCATTCTAAAAGACTCCTGGTGAAAGAGTATCACCAGCACCTCAACATCTGGCGTATTTAAATACCATTCAATTAGCCAAGTAATGTACTTCCAAGCCTTATCTTCACTTAACTTAAATCTACCAAATACATCTGTATCCATAAGAGTTAGATAAAGCTCGTAGACACCTAAATCAGGAAGATAATCCCAACCCTTTCCATTAGGTTCAACAATACGGATAGTAGAGTCATATAGAATTCCTCTATTGGATAAAGTCTTAACAACATCTTTATTAAATATTAAGCCATGCGCTCTAACACCTTTAACATCAATACCTAAGTAATTCTTTATGAAATTAAATTGCATAAGCGCCAACCTAACAGGGTCTTGAGACTCAATTACAATATGAAGACCAAGTTCAAAATTTTTCTTAACGAGTTCTTTAATATCATCTTCAATTTCAAAAATATCAAATAGAAAAACAGGTATAAACCATGTTGATCTTATACCATACCTTTCCTCTAAATCAACTACTAGATGTATGTTATTGTATAAATTTGTTAGTTTTAAGACATGTTTTAACAAATCAATTAATCGAAATCGTGAATACCTCCGTAATATGTGTCTTATAGATTGTCTAATAGAGTCTACATCGTGAGTAATGCACATAAGCTTAATATTCATGTCCATAATTTCTTAGAGTTCAAATTTTTATAAACTAAATTCCAAATCAATTTTTCCACAATTGAAACATTATGCTCAGTACTTACTAAATATGTATTTTTCAATTCAGCTAGTCTATAATATTCTTTTCTTGCAAGAATTTAATACCAAAGCGAATGCTCTCTTTTTCGTCCATAGTAACTAAGTATAAGTAATGGATTAACATCGAGTATAATTAACATATGTGGTTTTGGTGTTAAATAACAAACTAGCCATTCAAGAATTTTCAGTATTGGATATCCAAGAACTTTCATTCTGATAAAATAGTTGTAGAATACCTATCACAGATAACTCATCTACCTCTAATCATGTTAATGAATAATCTTAAACCAATGTATAATCAATTATCAATAAATTGAATAAGTGGTCTAAAAACTGCAAAACTAGTTCTTCTACTCTTTCTAAACTCATTAGTGCATAAATCTTCACCACGTAATTTATCATGAGTAATAATTTCTTTTCTTCTTAACTTAGCGTAGAGTATTGAAAGAATCGTCGTTAATGGATGTTTAAATCAATGATAATAAACTACATCAATTCCAAGAGAATTAATTTTTTGAAATAGAATTTTTGTATAAGTACTCTTACCTGAACCATCAATACCAGTAAAGACAATTAATTTCCATCTAAATACCTTACGAATCCATTCATCATTTGCTAAACACGATAATATGTAAAGTAACGGAACCGCCGAATAAGCATTACAATACCTAATACCAACAGTAGCAATTTTATTGAATTGCTTTATCTTGAGTCCTAACATAGTAAACCAATGGTATTGAGAATATAAGATCCGACAAAGCATTATCACAAGTTAATGTGCTAAGACTTTATGCTTAAAAGCTACCTCAGTACGACCTTCAAGCTTAATGCAGTAAGTTAATGGTGTTGAAAGTACATAGCATAATAAGATATTGCTGGGATTATGATTTTAATGTGATTATTGTGATTGTAGGAGACATTCGAGACATTTAGTATGGTACCAGTTACTAATACCATATACCATAGGCTTTCCGCAATGCTTACACTGCATTGTAAAGAGCATCCGTTCAAAGCTTTCTAAACCACGTTCTTTAGCTGATTTTATGACTTCATTATAAGATTTATATAGATAGATCATTATTAAAATCACTTAAACAAACTTTACAACCTGTATTGAAGCCATGTTCGTAACTTTCAGAAATGATACGTTTAACGATGCTTTGTAGTTTTCAAGTAATTCTTTAAGTTCATGATCACGTTCAAGAACTCCGCTATCAACACCTTTGATTAAACTAAGAATTTCTTTCTGATAGTATTTTTAATAAATCAATTACAAATTTTACACCAACTTTAATGTGTACTTCCATTTCTTTTTCAAGTTCTTTAAACCATTTGATAGCATCTTGAACAGTTGCTGGATGAAACTTGGATAGACTTGGACTGATGGTGAACATATCGGATATATCCGATGTACTAAGTGACCCTATCTTGAAAATTCCTTTTCAGAATCTCTAAGTACATAACTCACTGGTTAATTCTAAGATCTTTCAAGAATCTTTATCTTCACATCTTATGGATTTAGTCGCTAGATATGAGACATTGTTAACATACTTAAACACGTACACAACTTCATAGCCTTGTAAGAATGAATTAATTACTGAACTTATTGAAACTATTTGTGAAAATGTTCCAGATGATTACAAAGATCTGACAATATAATCAAATCCACGTCATAAGTTATACATGTATACTCTAACATTGATTCACTTTCTCATAACTGAGGTATGAGACCTAGAATTGTGAAGTTACGTACACTACACGACGAGTGTTATCGTTCGTCCTCCTTTATCAACTACCTTAGTCTTAGATCTTGAATTATTTAAGAAAGATAGAACTTTTCTTTAAGTGTCAAGTCCATGTACTTCGACCACTAAATGTGGTCTATATGTCTCGAGTATCCGTTTAGAACCTCTTAAGACCATTGATTCAGCTCCCTCAACGTCAATTTTTTATCAAATCAGCACGTTTAAGCTTTAGCCAATAAACAATTGTATCTAGTTTACATGTAATAAGAGTCCTAAGTAAGCCCTTGGATCTGGCTCTATCGCTACAACAATGCCCTCCTTGCAAATACGTGCTATTCTTAAGGTAAATCCACCATAATGTGCTCCTACATCAATCATGTGTGCATGCCTATTCAAGACCTCTTTGCAGAAACTCAAGACTGATTTCTCGTGCAGTTGATATTTCACATCATGAAGGACTGATGCATCTAGACCATAAAATAGTAATCAATCCATCATCAGACATTATAGGGCATAGCTCTAAGTTACAAGGTTCTTTAAATAACATCATGTAACTTGCATAGTAGTCTAATGAGCGTATAATTCTAATAATTCTCCTATACAAAACATTAATAATGAATTTCAACATGCAGGTTATAGTGTATGGAGAATACCCTAATTTACATAGTAGCAAACTCCTTACAAACATTCTTTCTTCCTATGTTAATAAGGCTTCAAGGTTTAATAGATTTCCCCTCGTAATATTGATGATTTCCAGTTTCGAACAAAAGCTTTGTGGAATCAGAGAATACACCTTTCAGCTCATTCTAGGTCTACAGAGGTATAATTGTAAAGCAATTCCAATTCCGACCTATAAATCACTAGGTTTTTTATCCATACCGAGACTTATCAGGGAAGTGCTGCTTAAATCATCTATCTACCGAACAAAAATCGTTCATATACAACATGAGTACGGCATATATGCTCTGCCAAAGGCATTATCTATCATTATCGTAATGCTCCTACTAAGGTTACTTATGTATAAAATTGTCGTTACAATGCACACAGTACATTCTCCTTCAACTCTCTTTGACTCGTATTTGCGCAAGCTCAGAAACATTCATTCTCTTGATTCCTTTAGCAAGGCTTTACTCTACGCTTTGTCGATCCCTGTAAGATTCTTAATTCACATACTTGTCGAATTCTTAGTACTTGTGTTAAGCAATAAGATATTCATTCATGCACCAATTATGAGCGGTATAATCTGCCTCAAGAGACGCAAGGTTAGGCTTGTTCCTCATCCAACACATGTGTCTGTCTATTGTCCTTCTGAACCAAGTGTATTGGGCGGTCTCAAAGAGCCGGGAAAGATCATTTTATTGACTCCTGGCTTTATCCGTCCAGGAAAGCGTTATGACTGGGTCATAAACGCCTTAGTAGAGCTTCGCAATTGCGGTATCAGGAATATCGTGTATGTGATAGCAGGTACTCCGCAATCTAAAGCTGGATACGAATGGCTTAACTATGTTAAAGCAATAGCTCCTCCAACAGATGTCATAATACTGGACAGATACTTTTCTGAACAAGAGTTAGTACAATTAATATGCAATGCTGATATCATAGTCTTACCTTATGAATATGCCTCACGAAGTGGAAGTGGAATATTTCATAAGGCGCTTGGTTTAGGAAAACTAATCATCGCTCCAAGGGCTGGAGAATTTCTCCTATATAAAGATGTTGTTCTATTCTTTGATCTGGAGAATCCGGTCAAAAGTCTCTTCAGATCTCTACATGAAGTACTTAAGGATCCTGGAAAGTTTACACCTCATCCTAGTTCCTTGAGGTACTATAGGATAACTTCTCTTGAAAGTGTATGTATGATACATGTGCTGAATTACCTAGAGCTAATTTTGGATTAATTGTTTACACCTATGGACATACTCATTCCATGTTATCCACTGATAAACCTTATCTATATCCCACACGACATATGCATACGTACTACATGTAGAAACAATACCCGTGCACTATACCTCGATGCCAGATCAAGAATCTTAATTACTAGGGCTCCTTATCTCACATACTTCTAGCCAATAGGGTATTGGTATGCTTAGATATAAATAGTCTAATAGGAAGGTCTTGTTCCCCAGGAGGTACATATTTAGCTCTTAGGAAAAACGACGATCTATTAGAGAACTTAACGGTATATTTATACTTCGGAAGCATATATAAGCAGTAAAGTAAGACTTTAGAAATAAGGGGTTCTGTGGAAGTCTTTTAATGGCTCTCATTTGCAATCCAAAACCACATACATTATCTAGAACATTTAGTGCCTCCTAATAAGGTACCGAGATATTGTTCCTACATACCTCATCTCTCTTGACTTCTCTACGATCTCATTAAGACTGAAAGGGAGACCATTGCTATGCTTAGGTGAGCCATGATAGATGCTCTTGAGTAAAATTTTGCGTCTTCGGCCATGTTGAGGTTTCTCCATCTGCTAATACTTAAGATAGTCCTCCCCAATCCTAAGCCATAGGGTGCCAGAAGTCTCTCTTTGCAGCTCTCTGATCATTATATCTACTAGATGGTGAAACCATCTGTGAAGATGCAATCAAAATCGATGTACGCAACATATGTTTCTTCAGGTTAGTTTAAGAGCGAGTTGTCTTCTCCTTCCTCTTGTATAGTGAGTTCGTACTAGCTTTAAGGGTATCGGAAGTTTGTCTTTGAGCTTCCTCAGTAGCTCCCATGTTCCATCAGTGTAACCTCCATTATACATACATAGTTCCCATGATACATTCAATTTCATTGGTTGACACGTTAGTGACACTACACTTCTCATGAGAACTTGCATTTAGTACAGTATCCGTAAATGAATAAGCTTAACGGTTCTGCACCACGTTAAGGTTTTAAAGGAGTTATTTAATTCTTTCTCAATGCTTGTGGTTATTACAGGTCTACAAAGAAGTGGTACAACAGTGGTCTATGAGTTAATAGCTCGGAATAACAGAGCAAAAGCAATTTACCTATATGAACCGTTCAATTATGGCACATTCAAGCATCTTCAACGTTTCCGAACGATAATACATTCTGAACTGGAGGTGACACATGACTATGACAAGGTTCCTCCCTATCTGCTAAAGATAATGCGGAAGAACTCTCGCTGGATAGAAAGTAAAAAGAACCCCCTTCTGGGAAAATACTGGTTACTCATCATAAAAGAGTTAATAAAGCAATTCGATAATGTTGTAATCAAGGATGTCTTCTTATGGATCAAATTAGAAGATCTTCTGAAGGAGGATAATTTTGCAGATCGTTCAAAAATAATACTTACAGTTCGACCCTTTGACGATTGGTTCGCAGCTTTTAAAGAGTGGTTTAATATGCAGAAGCGAGAGTTTGAAAGACCTTTCCACGAAAAGCTATTAAAAACATTTATTGCCGTCAGGCAATGCGGAATAAATACTATTTCACGCGTGAAGAGACTCCCCAATGTTATTAGCTATTTAATCCATAAAGATCATTGTCCACTAGAGTTCAAAAGACTCGCTAAAGAACTAGGAGCGGACTTAAAGAGGTTTTCTTTCGATGACTTCTCAAGGTTCTTAGAAGCCATGTACAGAAAATACCTAGAGTTGTTGGAAAAGTACAAATCACTATCTAACGTCATGATTGTGAACTTAAAGGAACTTCAACAAAACCCAACCGAAGTGGCTAAAGATCTGGAGAACTTCCTTGAGAGTAAGTTTACACTATCTGATGTAAGTTTAGTGAAACCTATTTAATAAGATCCATGTTATACCTCACCTTTATAGCTCCAATAGCAAGGTATATATAATACCATGCTTGATCAGTTGCAATCTTAGGACTGCCAGTACCTAATAGGAGAGCTAGGGCTTTAATAAGTGCGAGAAATCCGTAAAGTATCATCTCTTTAAATGTCCTTATATTATACTTCAAGTTGAGCATAGCCTCCCAATAAGATAAGTTTGCTCTTTCTTTTCTTGAAAGAGGCTTATGGAAATGTAGACAGTAAGGCTCCTTTACGGGCAAAAATCTGAATCCCTTTGTCTCAACCCATTTCTTGATATACCAATCCTCGTAAATATGTAAGTGATTTGGTATATCTATGTCTTTGACGATTTCTGTCCTTATTAGGATATCATGCGTTCCCCCTCTCTTCAAGAATTCTAGAATTAGTCTATCTCTAGGGTCCTGTATTTTGTACAATTTAGACATTATTTTAACCTTCTTATAGATCCAGGGGTAAGCAGGTATTGCAACCCCCCAGACAGCGCCAACCCTAGGATTATCGAGATATTTAACTGCTTTTTTAAACCAATCTTTACATAGTATTACATCATCATCAACAAACATAAAGTACTCAGTTTCAACAAACTTAATACCAATCTCACGAGCTTTACCACGATAAGCCCTTGTTTTAACGACCACAACATCGTTAAAGTACTTCTTGATAACTTCGACTGTTCTATCTATTGAGTAAGCATCAACAATAATGAATTTATTTACAGGGACATTCTCCTTAATAGATTGTAAGCATCTCTCAAAAACTTTAGGTTGTTTAGAGTAGCTATTCTTAGTCAACATAACAACATCGATACCGTGGTTACGAGACATGGGTACTAAACTCTATGAAAGGAGATAAAAACAATTACCACAATCAAATTATACGTAGAGTTACAAATACTAACCTTGTTCAAGTCTACTATCCATCTTAATTCTCTAAATACTTACCAAGAAAATGAGATCTGCAATTCAATACTTAGAAGTCATAGTAACTCCAAAGAGTTTAATAAGTTATTTCAATAAGCCTTAATCATCAAGAGAAAAGTAGCTTCATGCATTTAAAATTCATCTCCACATTAATGAAATTTCTTCACAATTACACTGCAATTATTATTGCAGACGACTTTAAGTACTATAGCACTGTTTAATCCCTCTAGGTGTAGTTTTATGGCAAAAAGTAATAAAGCAAGATTGGTTATCTTAAGAAGGGAGATTCATAGTATACTTAAAATTGAACTTATTCCTATTAGTAAAGAAGAAGCTATGAAATTCTTCAAGAAGAATAATATGCCTGTAAGAGCAAAGCTGGGAATTTAAATTTCAATTAAATAATGTTAATTACGTTAGTTCTTATCAATACGGGATTTGTGGATGTAACTCCTAATATAGTCCACCATCTATTATTGAAAGACTTGAATTTTAATCCAAACCAACTAATGCTTTATCTACATCTTTAGAAACAGATGGTGAAGTTATTCCTCAAGTAGCTTTAATTAAGAAGGTAGTTACCAGTGATCGTGTTAGTAAAGAAGTTATAGTTAATATTATTGTCAATCCCTTCATTGATGAAGTTTTAACTAGCGATTATTTAACTAAAGAGCTTAGAGTTCAAATACTTTTATTCAAAAAGAGGATTATGAAAATTCATAGATGAAAGTAAAGTTAGAGAGTGAAAAGTATTGCAAAACCTAAATAAGTGTAAAAAGTGTATAATCTACATGGGGTAGCTCTTCATGTCTGAATTAACTAAAGAAATTCTTAACTATGCTATTGAGGGGTTTGAAAAGGCTGTAAAGTTGAGAGATATTCTTCTTTACAGAAACGCGGTGATAAGGCGTTTCTAGCATTTGTAGTAGCAATTAATCAATACATTGAACTTAAAGCTAAAATAACACCTAAATCGCATAGTGAACGTAGAAAATTTCAGAAATCTTGGTCGTGAAGATTTAAGAGCTCTATACAGTGATTTAATGAAGACCTACATGAGGAAGCTTTTTATGAAGGTAAATTCGATCCTGACGAAGTTGGATATGTGATTGAGAAAGTGAAAATTCTAATAGACGAGAGAGAAAGAAACGTTAAAACTCAACCTTGAAGAGAGTTGAGAAGATATGGAAGCACTATCTTCACGAAATATTAAGATAGTTCTGTGTGAAAAATTTGTTAAGTTATCATTGCTATCAAATCCATTTTTCCAGTACTTTTCTAGCCTCTTCTGTCTTACCTTCAGCTATCAGGTATAATGCTTTACATACATCTCTATGCCATGGACTTGATTTTGCAAGTAAAGCAGTATCTGTAGGTACTGCCATTCTCTTATAATCAAGCCAACCAATGATTATAGCTAAAGGTACGTATATTGCTATGAAGGTTAATGCAAATGCTGTTAAACTACTAAACATGTACTTCAGAAAAGGTACATACTCAATTAAGAGCCTATACTGAATAACTATGAAGTTTGCAAAAGATATAAAGTACACAAAGTATGTTCCATGAGAACGTCTAAAGTAAGCCCAATATCTTAAAAGTCTAGATTTTACTCTACAAAACTTCATGATAACACTACATACTAAACTTCCTTATTAGTATAGCTTAATTACACTATGAAACGTCTCAATAGCTTTTTACTGTTCCAAGGCTATTTTTAAAAATTTGAATATTGAAACTGAGGGTGATGCTTAAAAAGGGCTTTGGGTAAGGGGGTGCGAGCCCCATGAATTTAAACCTTAAACTAAATGGTATAGACACATCAAAAATTGCAGTAACAGTCACAATGCTTGTGCTACTGACAGCTATGGGAGTAATCTTATCAACATGTGTAATTATTGGTGAGGCTTTCACAATAAAGATGAATCTCACGGATGCTAGATACAATGCTACAAGTATACCAGCTATGTATGAATATTTAATTCAATATTATCACAATGTTACTGCGAAGCTTGAGCCAGAATACTTCACCAAGAATCAAGAGTTTACACTGTACATTATAAACTCATCTAACATCTATAAGAAAGCTGCTGCAACATGGGAAGCCGTTGATGCAACAGACCTAACAAAGTATGGTATCTCGCTTGTAACAATAGAGGGAATAACGTACGCATACCTCAAAGCCACAGTAAAAACTGACAGTAAAGGTCTTGCCAAGTTTGAGATAGGTTTACCTCCTGGTGAAGAGTGGGTTAACTATACAGCATATTGGACTATAATAATCACACTTCATAGATTTGGTAAAGAGTGGGTAGTGCTAAACTACACCACGGCTTATATGTATCCTCTAGGTATATTAATCGATAACTTGACCAAGATAGGTACGGGTGAGGCTTCAATATATGTATTGAGAACACCTTCCCTACTTACTGCGGCCATGACCGCAGCAGGTGAAACAAATGATCTTAAACCAGAGACAACGCTTTGTCCAGCTACCAATGTGCCTCCAGCATATCCTCCGATGAGACTATACGACTGTATATGGAGGAATGTAAATCCAACACCAGCAGTATGGAAGGCAGGTAGATTATTTGCCAGAGATCTGGCAAGAGGTCTCTACATGTATGCTGAGGGGCACTGGATACAACTACCCTACCTACAATGGTTCACACCAGCTGTAGGTATTCATGTTCTTGAAAGTACTTGGAGTGGAAACATTAATGCTACAGCTTTCGTTAGGCCTTATCCTGATGTTAAGATGACAATATCAGTATACTACAGTGATGAACTTCTAGGTTATATTGTTGAAAAAAGTGAATATAATGACACATTAACTGAGAGATTAACAGTTAAGCCATACGCATTACTCAACGCTAAAGGTAATGTACCTGCAAACCTCATTGATAGAGAACCTAGATACTTCGTATATGGACCTTACTCATACACAACAGCATTATTAAACGATGAGAAACCATTTGAAGTACAAAAAGATGAGTATGGTGCAGCACTACCTAGATTAAGAGACTTCAGTGATATCGAAGTGAAGATTACAGTAACATTCGGTCCAGCTGACATCGTACTTTATGAGGTTGATCACGTACCATTAGGCATATACATAGATGGTTACTACTTAAATGGTACAATATCAACAATGAGTTGGTATAATGACACTACCAAATCACCTTACTGGGGTGCTAACTATAGTATTGCAGGAATATCCGCAGTTGGTGCAGCTGCTAGTTTCACCTATACCAAGGATGGAATCAAGTACTACCTAAATCCAGTTCCAGTCCTAGCGATACCACTAGTCATTGTTAACATATATGAGGTCAGAGACGTGCTTGGAAACTTAATATGGCTTAATGACATATATCAGCCATATGTACTCAATGGATTATACTTCAAGTACGGTTATGAAGTTGGTGGCAAATTCTATCCAACCATTGAAGGGGCAGGAGTGTATGGCCTTATAGGCTACCTACCTGTAGGTAGGCTTGAAGACAGTTATGAGTTTGGCGAAACAGGAATAACATATACATCACTTACTGAAGAGTTCCCACCAAAGGTGTTGATTGAGTACGCTTATGAGGAAGGTGGAGCTTACTACACCGTAACGACTATAACACTACCAAAAGATATGATAGATACATTAATAACATACTTAAAGAGCGCCACTGTCAGATATCCATTAGTTGAGATTAGAAATGTAACTGTTGCTCTAGTACCTGTACTTATTAACATCACAGAATATTCAGAACTATACCCAGTAACTCAGCAAGAGGCTGTTCCAAGACAGTATGCAGGTGAACTTAGAGTAGATCTGCTATACTCTGTCGTTAGTGCTAGAGGTCCATGGGCAAAAGTTGCGGAAGGAAAGGTAATAATGGTTTATGATTATACAACAGGTAAGAAGTATACCTTTGCAATATTCACACCTGAATATGCATTAGGAACAACGACATTTGAATGGGTTACTCAAGTTAAGCAAATTGTTAGTTACTTACCAGCACCAGCACTTAATGGTACTGACTGTGAACCAGACATTATTGGTGGAAAGTATGTATGTAATGCTACATATCTAGATAAACCTGCAAATAAGACTGAAATAACTGCTTACTACATGTTTAAGGTGTATTATGAGGATAGTGTTGTAGGTGTTGGAGAATTTGCGATAAGATACTACATAAACAAGACCTTAACAGGCTACTACTATAGTCCATTCTTAGCAGTAACAGATAATGGCCTTTACATTAGTCCAAGTCTTGATGTTGTAGCCAAGTGGAAATTACTACAAGACATTTATGAGGAGGATCCAGATGAGTATGAGGATGTTAAAGACTATATAGAACACTGGTACTTTAATGGTACAAGTGTCATAACCATAGCTGGTAGTATGGATACTTACAAGAGTATATTCACTGTTGCCATTGGTATAATTATTGGTAGGCTAAACATCCATCTAGTCAACTTGTGTAACGAGACCATATCTGAATATGTTGGTGTAACTGCTACTATTGAAGTTATCAGAGTTGGTACTGGTAGGGTTGGTGAGTATCCAATTGGTGGTGGCTACTTAGCCATACCGGTACCAGTTACTGTAGAATTCAATGAGACAGGATTACCAGTAGCTAAGGGAATTGAGGAAGTAGAGTATGAGTTCAGATTACACTACTTCGGATATGAGTTGCCAGCAGTTGATCCTGAAACTAGAGAACCAACAACCTACACATTAGAATTTGGTAAAGTTACTGAAGTCGTATTCCCATTAATTAACGTTAACTTCAAGGTACTTTCAGAAACTAAAGAACCATTAATTGGCTTTGTAGTTAGTGTATGGAGTACAGTTACTGGTGACGAAATGTGGAGAGCTATTAGTAATGAGTCAGGTATGGTATATGTTAAGAACGTACCAATAGCACCATATGGTGATGTCAAGATCACTGTAAGAACTATAGTACCTGAAGAGGATAGAGATTGGTTCAGAGACCATCTATACGTCAATAGAACTCTAGCAGATTACGAGCAAAACTATGCAGAGTATGTACACTGGTTAAAGCTAGACGCCTACTACGGAGTAACAAAGGCAGATGTAATTGACGCATATACTCTAGGTACTAGAGGACCAATTGATGTCAACTTAGTAGTCTATGTGAATGAATCATACACGATACCTAAAGATACAGCATGCTATGAGGTATTTAATTTAATAACTGATGTTGGTTACTTAAGAGTAATTGTTGTTGATAAAGACTTCAATGTATTAACAAGTGTTCCAGTATATCCATGTACTACACCAAGCTTCTGTCCACCATTCTACTACAACACCACAGTAGTAATTACTGACTACACATTACTACATGGAAATGCCAGTAAGTGGATAATAACTCCAGCAAGATTAGTAGAGAACGCTACAGTATTTGCTGTTGTTGCTTCAACATGGATGAAGCCAGTATATGAAGGACTAGCTAACAGATTCTTAAAGCTTGCACTTGAAGCTAAAAGCTATGCTGATGATTCTTGGAGTAAAGGCTGGGAGGTTAATTGGTATAGAAACTACACGTTCTACTTAGCCAACTACAGCTTCTACGTACTTGCAAGCATGCTAGCAGGTATGGCAACTGATACACCATACGCTAACTTCACTATACCATCAGTTGCTAGAGGACCATATGTACACTTATTCATGCCAGGACAGAGACTACATGTTAAAGTGTTCCATATTGGTTATGAAGTATTCAATAGCTTACTACAAGTGCCAACTAAGGATAAGGTAGCCATAGTATATCCAGAAGGTTATGAAGTACTCAATGATACTGCTAAGATCAAGATTGCTGGCGAGGAGGTTGAAGTCAAGCCTGGAACCATCATTATAGTTGCTGATGTGCAACCAGTAACATTCATAGTAACTGATAAGTCAATAACATACAATGTACCTAACACCTACATAGCCTTAACGTTCAGAGACGCACTCTTTAGACTCTTTGTAGCTAATGGTACAGGCTACTCATTCATAAATGAGACAGAGCCATACATGAAGGAAGTATTAAAGCCAGGGGAAGGATTAGTAAATGCACCATTATTCTATGATGGATATGTATGGATTGAGAATATTAGTGACTATGTAAGTGCTACCATTTGGAAGGATAGTGGAACAGTAACCCCACCAGTGCTACTCAGAGGTATCAGATTCTACCTAGGAGAACCTTACGGTATTGCTGGTTATGTACTACCCAACCTCGGTGGATTTAATGTAAGTGAGAACAAGATTGAAATTACAGGATTACCAATGAGTACATTCTATAGATGTGAGAGTGATTGGTGTCTAAATGCTACTCTTGGCATTAACTTAACCAAGACTGCTTGGTGGCTAGCTATTGGTAAGTACACCTTCAATGTAGTGCCATACTATCCATATCTAAATAACTATGTGAACATTACTCACGAGAAACTAGTAACGCCAGATGAATATGAGATTAAAGAAGCCAGTAGAGTCGTATCTGATAGATACAGAGTAACTGTATACTTACCAAGTAGTCTAAAGACCGTAAATGTAACTTTAACATTTGAAGTCGATGATGACTACATTGATTATAGATTAGTGAGGGCAATGCTCGAAGTTAGTGATAAAGCCATAATTAAGGAAGCATTCATAAACATATACATGACCTACGAGCTTGTGGGTAAGAAGTATAAGGTTAAGATTGCAGAATATAATGTCACTGATCTATTCCTTGAAGCTAAAGATTTAAGAAGAAGAATACCGATAATGCTATGGATTAACTACAGTAAGGTTACTGAATTATTACCAAAAGATGCCGACTTCAAGAGCTATGTCATCGAATACTTAGTGAAGGGTAAGAGAGACAAAGAATACTTCAGCCTAGTTTCACCGCCAGATGTCGAGTTAATTTACAGATACACAGGTAAGAAAGTTGGTCTCTACAACTGGACCGTACTGAGTACAGGATTCGGTGGTGCTGTTGATCTGGTAAATGATGTGAAAGTTTATAGAAACGGTCTTGACAAAGATGTTGATGTTGATAGATTAGTGAGGATAACACCAGACGAGTTCTGGATAAACACCTTTGGCTCACCGTTACTAGTATTAATACCTGTAAGTCCTGAAGGTAAGGCAGTATTTAGTGTTCCATCATGGACATTAACAACTGGTGCTTGGGGTACTAGAATAATGAGAGTGTGGGTACTTGGTACTGAAGAAACACCTAACGTTGGTTACGGTGAGATTAAGGCAATATATGTACCAGAATATAAGGATGTACTACCCAAGTATAGTATTGAGAGTTATGCAGTTCTAAACTATGTAGAACCTAAAGATGAGTTGAAGAAATCATATGTAGCGATATTCACAAGCATGGCAATACCTGTAGGTACATATGCTAAGATTACAAGATCTGCTGTAGTGGAGACTGGTGGTGATTATGATCTAAATGCTGTTGGTGCTTTAACTGGAGGTACATCAACATTAATGTTAATGTTTGATAAGGTTGTTCCAGTAAATATCTTCAACATTACTAAACCAATGACTGTAACCCTAAGAACTGTTGCCTTAAGCAATATTGAGGTTAAGCTTGATGAGGACTACACCATACCAATAGTAGTTACTGGATTTGAAATTAGAACGCCTAAAGAGTATGATACTGAATATCAAGTATCAATAGAGACGCCTGTCAAGATTGAACCTGGTGAAGAGAAGGTAATATCTGTAAAGTACGTGTATGGTTCAAGCTATCTAGTAGATGCTTACATAAGAGGTTACGGATGGTGTGACATCGTTAGATACGAGCCCTACTTACCTGAAGTTGCTGTTAAGTTCAAGTACTATCCACCCAACTTCACATACTACCTACCAACAGGTGAAGCTAGAACTGTAACATCTGAAGAATTACTAAAGTATCTACACGAGATGAAGTATGCAATATTAGCAGATACACTATATTCAGTAAGTACTGCTGATGAACCAAAGGCTAATGTTAGAATACCACAATACGTACATCTATACTTCGTTAGAAACACAACACAAGTAGGCATCTATCACACTGATTGGACATTCTATCAGAAAGGATACTGTATACCGCTTGATGAGAAGGACATATATGGCACTGTTGGTCCAGCAATCTTCGGATGTACATATAAGGTATCATTCGTAATGACTATACCATTCAGAGCTAACATCACTACATACGTACTATATCCATACAGTGATGGTGAGTATGCTTACTGGATGACTGGAGGTATGTACTATGATAAGCTTGTGAGAAGTGGTGACCATGTCGGTAGAATTGTAATTCTTGGTGAAGTATTACCTGTACAAGAACTACTTGACTGGAATGTTAGACCACTAGCTAACCAGACAATTGTCGCTTATAGAAAGCTTGACAATGGTACGTACGTGCCTATAGCTATAACATTTACTAGAAGTGATGGTGGTTTAATGAGTATGTTACCAGCATATAGTGTTGTTAGATTCAAGGTGAGTAGAATAACACCAGCTGTACCAACACCAATACCACTGCCTGGATTCACAATAACTATGACACCAGTTGAGAGAGTAGCTACATACTGGTACAACAGCTACATACTAAGGCTACTTGGCACATTAGCTACACCACTAATCGGTATCTATGACAGTGAAGTAATTACTGATGTTGAGCAGTTAGGTAATGTACGTACATCATCAACCATTAGATCATGGGTATATGGTATGACTGTTGTAGTAACTACTGCTGAAGGTAGGCCAGTAAGTGGTTTACTAGTAGTTGTTAAGGATAAAGCAACTAATGGCCTATACTTCTACGCTAGCGGCATTACTGGTAGTGATGGTTCAGTAACACTAATCGATCCAAGAGTATCTACAGTCTTTAGTCAAGCACCAGCAACAGAATATGTTGTAGAGGTTTACAAGATCATAGACACCGTACTAATACCCGTAATGGCCGGTACTATGAGAGTATCGAGAGGTGCTACTGTGCCAGAACATGTTGAGCATATTGAACTTGCAGGTGTATATGCACCAGTATCTGTTAAGGTTATGGCTGCAGTTCCAGGAGTTACTGTAGGTGTGACAGCTTTTGGACAACCAGCAGCTGGTGCTGAATTAGTAATTGGTGCTGAGGAGTACGGTATTGGCTATACTGTTGGTTATAGAGGATTAATTGTACCAAAGTATGAAGAAATGGCTGATCCAACAAAGTGGAAGAAAGTTACTGTTCTAGCACCAGCAAGATATACCGTACCATCTGATGGTATAGTAACTACAGAACCAATCTATCTATCACTACTTGGCGGTGCTAAAGTGACTATAAATGTCGTTTCATGGAAGAGAATACCACTAGGTTACACTTACGAATACACCTTAACACCAACTAACGTAACAACACCAATACAGATAAAGATACCTGCAACCAAGGTAGTAGTCACCGCCCTATCATCAACAGGAGCAGTACTTGGTGAGATAGCAACCATAAACATGACTTGTGGTGAATACTCAACTGCAGGTGTTGGTAAGATTGAGGACGTAATACCCATACCTAAAGAAGGAACTATAGCATGTACTATAGTAGGTACAGCTGCAGGTGTTGTAGGAACTACAAGCGTAACTTTAAGTACAGCAGATGTTGAGAAAGTTAGAGAGATCAAGTTAACCATACCAGTAGCTGGATGGTACATACCTGGACTAGGATTCATACCACTAAGTGAGATAATACTAATAATTGTTGTACTAATAATAGTGATAATAATCATAGTTATAGGCTTAATAGAGTATAGTCAGTGGAGAAGAAGAAAATTAGCTGCCCTACTAGGACCACCAAGATAACACCATAAACAACCCCTCTTTTTTCAAATCCCTCCTTTTCCCCTTCAAATCAATTCCTCCCTTTTTCTCACTCCTCCCTACCTTCACCTTAATCTTTAATTGATAGAATTCTCTACCTCTCTTTCAGTAATATTTGGTCTCAAAACATCAATGTTAAGACTTATAAATTTTTAAGGAGAAGATAGTGTTGTGTGTAAAATTCTTGAGAAGAGAGAGAAAGAGGGATTACTAGATAGGAGAGTCACTATTTTTGGTGTTAAAATGAGACTCAAATACTGGATTGCATTCTTCATATTCATAGCTATAGGTATTTTTGGATTCATAATGCCATTCATATTTACACCACTTGAATATGATTTTCTAGGTTTTAGTGTAGGTACTGCTGGATTAATACTCGGTACATTATCAATCATTACTGGTGCAGGTAGAGAACAAGTAGATGATTTAACAAGTATTGTAATTAGTTTTAGAAATGAATTTAGAGAATTTAGGAGTGAGTTTAGAGAAGAGATTAGACAATTAAGACAAGAAATTACTAGTGAACTTAGAGAATTTAGAAGAATTTTTGAAAAATACTTAAGTGAGAAGACTTAAGTTAATGTATAGTGAATTAATTTCTAAACTTCATAAGTACTGGATTAATGAATTAAACACATACTTCATTAACAGGGATGAAGAATTGTGTAAATTTTTAAATTTAAGTAATGGTGAAGTGCACGTAATTACCGGTCCTAAAGGTTGTGGTAAAACTGAATTTTCTAAAGCATTAATGCAAGCCCTAAGAGAGGTTGAAAGTAATTATAACGTAATGTACATAACTTATGAGGAGAGTGAAAGTGAAGTTTTAACGTATATACATTTCAGTAATAGAACATTCATTAACTACTTAAAAGATATTGCAAATATTGTTAAAGAAATTCCTGTATTAGAAATTATTGTTAAAGGCTTATTGAATGTTTATGAATTAATTTCTAAAATAGTTAAGGAAGACAAAGTTAAGCATAGCAATAATATTGTCATTATTGATGAATTCAGAAGCATTGATAATAAAACTATACAGTTACTTGAAGTTGATGCAAATAATGTTAAAGATATCAATAACTACTTAAGTAGATTTGGCGGTTCTTTCAAAATTATATACTTCACAAGTGATGCAACATGTACAAAACTTCAATTAAAAATTGGATCTAAGATTAATTGGTACATCATGTGGTACTTATCTAGACATGACATTTATACTC